>Ga0307421_1000190_pt1 | contig 41041 bp, 32 predicted proteins | sample SalMarWE160270MG_FD_202163 | JGI IMG/M metagenome (GOLD analysis project Ga0307421, IMG submission 202163) | Salt marsh sediment microbial communities from the Plum Island Ecosystem LTER, Massachusetts, United States - WE1602-70 | ecosystem: Environmental > Aquatic > Marine > Intertidal zone >... | reverse complement strand
GTGGCGACATTGAAGATTTAGCCTTCGGAAAGCATGAATGTGATCCTGGTTATTCACGAGTCGAGATTGCTGCAGATGCGAGGCGCAACCATATTTTATGAATAGCTCAGGTTAATACTCAATGGGTGAAGGAATAAGCAGGGTGGGAACATTGTTTTCTGAAAAAATCCTGTTGATCAGCTTTGCCCTCTCACCCAGATATTCGTTGATCTGACTCATCGCAGCCTCAAATTCCTGTTTCAATTCACTGAAATAGGACATTTGAGCTCTTGTCGGGGCTTTGTTAACGCTATCTATAGACTGGCATAATGCGCTCAACCTTCCAATAAGCCGGGGGCCTTCACTCCAGAAAGGAGCTCCCTCAGGCTTAGTCAGAACCTCCTGGATCTGCGTGATCTCCTGCATATGGCTGTCAATGGCATCCATAACTTCTTCAGAAAATTGGTTCGTTTGTTTCAAAATCGTATTTTTTCTTGCTTTGAGCTGCTCTAAAAGAGTATCAAAAGCCCTGAGTCCGTCATTCACAAAGGACTGCATGGAGCACAGATCAGAAGCGTACCTATGCTGGAGTTCAAGGTCATCATAACTGACATCAACTGTGGGGTCCTTTTCAACGATTAATTCTTCCTTATAAGCTTGTTCACCCAAGACAAGCCTTATGGTGTAGGTTCCGGGAAGTGCTTGAGGCCCTCTGGGACCTCTGAAGAAAAAATTCTCCTCTATTTCTCTTTCCTTCCTCTGGCGGGGAGCCGTTCCTCTCAAATCCCATACAGCTCTGTTTATCCCCTTCTCTGAGGGAAGATCTGTTATCCTTCTGATTAAATTTTTATCTTTGTCATAGACATCTATTCTCAAATCCTTACTATCCTCAATCCTGTCTTTTAAATAATAAGTGATAAGAGCTCCATAAGGGGGATTCTCTCCTGTATATTCTCTGTCTCCGATTCCATACCGGGTCGCTTTTTCAGCATATCGGATAGCCGTTTGTATCCTGAAAAGGTGCCCTTCTTTTTCAAGAAGCTCCTTATAGATCTCTCTTATGAATGAAGCATCATCAAAAATCCAGATCCCTCTGCCGTGAGTGCCCAGAATCAAATCCTTATCTCTCGGATGAAGCAGAATATCGTGAACAGCCACGGTCGGAAGATTATTCATATGAAACTTCACCCAGTTTGTCCCGCGGCTGAAGGAAACAAAAAGGCCGAGTTCTGTTCCCGCATAGATGACTTGAGGGCGGACCGGATCTTCCCTGACAACCCATACATAGGCATTATCAGGAAGGTTCCCTGTTATATCAACCCATGTTCTTCCAAAATCAGAGGTTCTGTATACATAAGGGCTGAAATCATCCAGCATATGCCTGTCAAAAGTCGCATAAGCCATGCCTGCAGAAGTAAGAGAAGGTTGCACATGTGAAACCGGAGTATAGGAAGGCAGGTCAGGAATGCTGTTCACCACATTTTCCCATTCATTGCCTCCGTTCATGGTCACATGAATCTGGCCGTCATCTGTTCCTGCCCAAATCACTCCCGGCTGAACCGGAGATTCAGCCAGGCTTATAATGGTGCAGTAATATTCAGCTGTTGTGTTCTCAGGCCAGGCAGGACCTCCAGCGGTTTTCTGTTTTTCCGGATCATCAGTTGTCAAATCAGGGCTTATGACCTCCCAGGTAGAACCGAAGTCCAGTGATTTAAAAACAACATTGCCTCCCACATAAATCGTCTTTTTATCATGAGGAGATGGGATAATGGGAGTATTCCAATTGAAACGATATTCAAGTTCGGCAACAGGAGCTCCATCTGCCCGTCTGGGTTGTGGGCTTATATCCTGCTGCTCCCTTGTGTTCATGTCCGTCCTTACGATACCACCTCCCTGTCTCTCACTAATAAAAAGATCAGGATTATTAGGATGACAGGTGACATGAAACCCATCTCCAAAACTTATCATCCTCCAATCAGCTTTGAGAATCCCGAACGTTTCTTTATTTCTGCTGGGGCCGTACCAGACTCCATTATCTTGAAGGCCCCCTCCCACATAATAAAAGGGTTCCCTGTCATCCGCATATATCTGATAAAACTGCGCGGTGCAGATATTATTGACATAATCCCAATTCTCACCTCTGTCATAAGAAACAGCTATACCCCCATCCTGCCCCTGCCAGATCCGGTCAGGATCTTCAGGGTCTATCCAGAGAGCATGAAAGTCAACATGGGTTGACTGAGAGATCTGCTTGAATGTTCTCCCCCCGTCTATGGAAACATGAAGCCGTGAAGAGACGGCATAGACCCGGTTTTCATCAATGGGGTCCACTCTGAGATCTGTGTAGTAAAAACCCCGGGACACGATCTGTACATCCTCTGAAACGCGGCGGAAACTTTTGCCTCCGTCGTCAGAGCGGTACAGGGTCCCCTCCGGAGATTCTGTCATTGCATAAACCACATCCGGATTGCTGGGTGCTATTTTGATCCCTATACGCCCTATCAGTTCAGGAAGTCCTTCTGTGATCTTGCTCCAGGTCCTACCTCCATCCACTGACCTAAACACTCCGCCTTCTTTATCTCCGCTTTCAAAAGTCCAGGGCCTTCTCACAAACCTCCACACGCCGGCAAAAAGAATGTTAGGGTTTTTCTGATTGATATCCATATCTGAGATTCCGTGCCACTCATCCTTATAAAGTGTCTTTTCCCAGCTTTTCCCTCCGTCTCTGGAAACAAAAACTCCCCTGACCGAGTTGGGTCCGAACGCACGACCCAGCGCTCCCACATACACAACATCCGTATTGTTGGGATTGATCACAATCCGGGAGATATGCTCGGTATCCTCAAGGCCAAGATAATTCCAGGTATAACCTCCGTCTGTTGACTTATAGACTCCGTTCCCGAAAGAAACACTGTTACGCACATTGGACTCTCCTGTGCCTACATAAACAACATCAGGATTTCCGGGCTCAAGCGCTATGTCTCCGATAGAAGCCACAGGTTGTCCATCAAATATAGGAGTCCAGGTGGTCCCGCCGTTCGTTGTTTTCCACACACCACCGGATGCGCTTCCGACATACACGATATTGGGATCTCCGGGAACTCCTTCCACATCACTGATCCGTCCGACCATGTTGGCCGGTCCAATATTTCTCCATGATAGATTCTTAAAAAGAGCGGCATCAAGGTCTACATCATCATCCGGAGCCGAACCTATGGCTGTTCCGAATGGCAGGGCACTCGTAACCCCCATTATTATGAAAAAAATAAGGAAAAATAATGGATATATACGAAAATTTCTCATGTCTTCCCTCCCAGATTTATCAGTTCTATTCATAATAAAACCTCAATCAAATATCTTTTCGGGATTGAGTATGCTATGGGGATCAAAGACCTTTTTTATCCCTTTCATAAGGGAAATCTCTTCTTCCTCCACAACATAGGAAAGATAGGCTTTTTTCACCAAACCTATCCCGTGTTCCCCTGAAATAGTGCCCCCTCTGTCCCTGCAGTCCTTAAACAGCTCCTCCCGCACTTTTTCCAGCTTCTCTTTCCATTCTTTTTCTGGCAAGGGGGAGGTTTTTCCTTTGTCATACCGGACCTTCATAATATGTGTGTGCACATTGCCATCGGCAGCATGCCCGTAAGTCGGAAGCCACACTCCATATTTTTCCTGGACATCCATCACTTTTTTGACATGATCGGCTATTTCAGCCCTGGGCACGGCAATATCAAGGGTCTCAACATTATCCTCTTTTATGGATTCGTAAATCTTGCTCCTTATATCCAGAACCTGTTTTTGTTTTTCCGGGCTGTCTGCCACAAATACATCCAAAGCCCCTTTTTCAAGGCTGACCTCAGCTACTTTTTCTGAGAGCTTATCGATTTCATCCTCGCTTGAAGCATCCAGTATCACCAAAAGATAGGTATTCCCCATTTTACTGGGCCATCTTTTTTTTAACAATTCTTCAGTCCTGACAATCACTTCTTTTGGAATAAATTCCACGGCCATGGGAAGTATTTTTCTTTTGATCAAAAGAGGCACTGTTTCTATAGCGCACGCAAGGTCATCATAGGGAATAATAAGAGACCGTGTTGCTTCAGGGGGAGGCATTAGCTGTATAACGGCTGAGGTTACAATACCCAGAGTTCCTTCAGAACCGATAAACAGGTTAAGAAGACTGTATCCTGCGCTGCTTTTCATGACTTTCCCGCCGGGACGTATTATCTTTCCCGAAGCCAGCACCACTTCAAGCCCTCTTATATAATTCCTTATAACTCCGTATTTCACAGCCCGGGCTCCTCCTGCATTCGCTGCGATCAGGCCTCCGATCATGGCGCTCTCATCTCCGGGATGAGGGGGGAAAAACAAGCCAGCGGATTCTATGGATTCATAAAAATCCATCAGAGTGACTCCGGCCTCCACCACAGCCATCTGGTTATTCACATCCACTTCCCTGATACGGTTCATTCTCTCGACAGACAGAACAATCCCTCCGAGGCAAGGAACACACCCACCGCAAAGGCCGGTAGCCCCGCCTCTGGGAGTTACCGGTATCCGGCTGTCATCAGCGTATTTCAGAACCTTTGATACCTGTTCAGTACTGCCTGGTTTGACCACCACATCCGGCATATGAGCGATATCAGAAAGAGTAAACTCATCATGGCTGTAATCGATCATCCTGGATTCATCAGTGATGACATTCTTCTCCCCTACAATGCGCTTCAAATCCTCAATCACCTTCTCATCCACTTTCTTGTATTCCACCATTTTTTCTATTCCTTTTTTATTTCATGAAATTCGGGCTCGATTTAAGCGACCTTGAAGATTTAGCCTCTTACTTCACAATCACAAACGGGATATCCGCTTTCTTCACCATTTTATTGAAGTTCTTCAGGTCTCGCTCCAGATACAGGTCCAAAAGCCCCAACTGGGAGTCTGCCTTTGAGCACAGCTCATGAAATACTCTATAAGACTGCTCTGTAGGTCGAAAGTCAGCGCTTGATACGTATGAAGCGAGAGCCGCTATCTTATTGTCAAGTTTGATGGGGAAATTTAAAGGATCCTGCCCGCTTTTTGACCTTGACTGGATAAGCTCATCTTCAACAGCATTCAACTTTTTAATGATATCCCTACCTGCCTCGATAATATCCTTACTGTTATCATAGTCCTTATATCTTTCAAAAAAGTCCTGGATCTGGTGCTTCACGCTTCTCAGTGTTTTGATCCCTCTGTTTACTTCACTGGCCTTATCCCTGATCTCTATCTGAAAATCAAACTGTTCCTGAAGATCACGCTGCGTGGCCTCGATTCTGGGATCTTTTTTCCATTTCCAGCTCTTGATCATCCGGTCTTCCCCCACTTTAAGCCTGACCGTATAGTCACCCGAAACAGCCACCGGACCTCTCAGAGAAGCTCCCCAGTAAACAGCGCCGGAAACTCTTTCGGCTCCGGGGTAACGCATATCCCACACAAACCGGTTCATTCCCTGTTCTATCGAGATTGTCTGGGAGCCAGAATATCCCCAGCGTGAAAAAGTTCCGGGTGTGTCTTGTTCCATTTCCCCTGATTTAAACTCTGTTATGAGATTCCCCTGGCTGTCCAGAAATTTCAGGGTGACTTCTTCTTCGGGTTTTTCCTTGAAATAATAATAGACCACGCTTCCGGAAGCAGGATTCTCTCCCATATCTGAACGCGGGTATCCATACCCTCCCATTCTGTAGGAAGTCCTTGGGGTAAAAAGAAAAAAATCAGCTTCCAGGACCTCATCTGTCAGTTGATGCAGAGGGGTCAGGTCATCAAGAATCCAAAACGCCCTTCCATGTGTCGCTGCTACCAGGTCGTCCTCTTTGACTACCATATCGCGTATAGGAACCACCGGCAGGTTCAACTGCAGAGACTGCCAGTTTTTCCCGTCATCAAAGGACACAAAAACACCTATTTCTGTCCCTGCATAGAGCAGCCCTTTTCTCTCGGGATCTTCCCTTACGACACGGACAAATGTGTTATCAGGGATTCCATTCGTTATTTTCTCCCATGTCCTTCCAAAATCCTCTGTTTTATAAATATAAGGAGAAAAATCATCCAGCTTGTGCCTATCCACAGCAATAAAAGCTCTTCCGGCTTTGAAAGTGGAGGTTTCTATCATGCTGATCATGCTCCATTCGGGCATGTTTTTGGGAGTGATGTCTTTCCAGGATTTGCCACCGTCCCTGGTGATATGCACCAGTCCGTCATCAGATCCCGCCCATAAGATATCCGGGTCATATACGGATTCCGCAAGAGCAAAAATAGTGCAGTAGTATTCAACGCTAGTGTCATCTTTGGTGATAGGCCCTCCGGATTTATTTTGCTTGGACTTGTCATTTGTAGTGAGGTCAGGACTTATGATCTTCCAGCTGTGTCCTTCGTCAGTGGATTTGAACAAGACCTGAGCCGCATGGTAGAGGACATTCGAATTAAATCTTGAAACAAGGATAGGCGCTGTCCACTGGAACCTGTACTTCAGGTCTTTGGCTCCCCATCCCATAGGATTCTCAGGCCAGGGATTAATAGCTCTCGTCTCACGTGTTTCATAATCCCAGCGTGTTATCAATCCTCCGTAGCTGCCTGCGTATACGATATCAGGGTTATCCTGTTTTGGAACAACGTGCCCGCTTTCCCCGCCTCCTACCGAGTGCCAGTACTTAGGGCCAATGCCTGATTCCGTAGTTCTGGATGCGATGCGCACCGTGGAATTATCCTGCTGGGCGCCGTAGACCCAATAGGGAAACCGGCCATCCGTGGCAACATGATAGAACTGAGCAGTAGGCTGGTTGTCCTGGGGAGTCCATAAAATCCCTCCGTTATAGGTCACATTAGCCCCGCCGTCATTGCTGTTTATCATACGGTCCGGGTTATTGGGATCTATCCACAGGTCATGATTGTCACCATGGGGCACTCTTATATAAGAAAAAGTCCGGCCTCCGTCCATGGAGCGGTACAAACCGGTGTTGAGGACATACACCTCATTGTGATTCTGAGGGCCGGCATAAACCCGGGAATAATACCATGCTCTCTGACGGAGATTTCTATCACTGTTGACTCTCATCCATGTCTCTCCGCCGTTATCAGAAAGGAAAACACCCCCCTCTTCTGCTTCCACAATCGCCCAGACCCTGTCCTGTCTGGCACCGGATGCAGCCACTCCGATCTTGCCCAGTACTCCTTTTGGCATCCCGGGATTGTGGGTCAATTCATTCCATGTATCCCCGCTGTCAGTGGATTTGTAAAGCCCGCTTCCAGGGCCTCCGCTCACTAAGCTGTAAGGCGTTCGGTGAGCTGACCAGAAAGCCGCATAAATCACCCTTGGATTAAAGGGATCCAGAATAAGGTCTATGGCTCCGGCTTTTTCGCTGACATAAAGGACTTTCTCCCATGTCTTGCCTCCGTCCTTTGACCTGAAAACGCCTCTCTGCATATTGGGACCATACACATGGCCCAATGCCGCCACATAAACCAGGTCTGGATTTCTTGGATGGATTCTGACCCTGGATATCTGGCGTGTATCCCCGAGCCCTATGTGTTTCCATGTCTTGCCTCCGTCTACAGACTTATACATGCCGTCACCATGGGACACGTTTCCCCTTATGGGGGCTTCTCCCATCCCTACATAAACCACATTGGGATCCCATTCAGATACAGCAATAGCTCCAACCGAGCCGGTTTTAAAATAACCGTCGGATACAGGCCTCCAGTTCATCCCTCCGTCTTCGGTCTTCCATACTCCTCCTCCGCATGCACCAAAATAATAGGTATAAGGCATGGAAGGGATCCCGGCTACCGCCGTCACTCTTCCTCCTCTATAAGGGCCTACACACCGCCATTTCATTGCCTGATACGCACTCTGGTCAATACGTTTCACATCCCTGGCTGCCTGGTTTGCCTGTAAAAAGAAAGGGATAACATATACAAGAGATAAACAAAAAACCACAGTAAATATCTTTTTAAAATTCAAATAATTCATAAAACACCTCTTTATCATTTAATGTCTATTGCGTCTCCAAGTACGCATGCACACGTTTGGTGGTTTTGTCTCTGCCTATAAGCTCTAAAACCTCAAATATTCCGGGGCTGACTTTCATTCCCAGCACAATGACTCTCAAAGCATGGATCAAAAGGGCTGCCTTCACTCCTTCTTTTTCAGCTCTCTTTCGTATGATTGTTTCGACTTTTTCCGCTGTAAAATCACCGCATCCTGAAAAATCCTGCATAAGTTTAGGCAAAAGCCGCTCAAGGCGTTCATCCTTCAGGTATTTTGTAACCGCCTCTTCCTCCATAGGATAGTCCTCTGACAGAAAAGGCCTGGCTCTGGGCGTAAAATCCGTTATGCGCCTGCTTCTTTGCTTTAAAAGACCTATCAGCCGTAAAAACCATCTTCTTTGCTTGTTCTCAAATTCATCAGCCCACAGACCGGAATTTTTTAGCTCCTCCCTCAAATAAGGAAGCAATTCCTCTGCATCCATTTGTGAGAGAAGCTGTCCGTTGAGCCATTCCAGCTTATCAAGGTCAAAAATGGGATGGCCGCTGCTTCTCCGGTCCAAATAGAATCTCTCTTTCATCTCATCCATGGAATAGATTCTTTCTTTTCCAGGAGACCAGCTCATCTGGGCAAGAAAGTTCACTACAGCCAAAGGAAGAAATCCTTTATCACGGAATTCAAGAACAGATGTCTCCCCGTGCCTTTTGCTCAGCTTCTTTCTGTCTTTTCCCAGTATGAGAGACATATGGGCAAAGCTCGGGATACCGGCTCCCAGTGCTTTATAAACAAGGATCTGTTTGGGAGTATTTGATATATGGTCGTCTCCCCTTATAACATGAGTGATTTTTTGATCGATGTCATCACTCACTACAGAGAGATGATAAGTGGGAAGCCCGTCCCGCCTGAGAAGCACAAAATCTTCAATATTATCTGACTGTGTTGTAATGGCTCCGTGTATCATGTCCTTGTATCTGACCTCTCCCTCAGGGACCTTAAACCGTATGGCTTTTTTAAGCCCTTGTTGCTCGTAATTCCTTATCTCATTTTTTGACAGGCCGGAACACGCGCATCTGGTCTCCCATTGTCCGGACGTCTTTCTGGCCTCCGGTGGGCAGTAGCAGTAATATGCAGCGCCTCTTTTAACCAGCTCTTCTGCTCTTTTCTGATAAAATTTAAGTCTTTTTGACTGGAACACAGGGCCTTCATCCCAATCCAATCCCAGCCAGCGGAGCCCATTAATGATCCCCTTACTCATTTCTTGAGACGATCGTGAAACATCCGTGTCTTCGACCCGGAGGATAAATCTCCCTTTGTAATGACGGGCATACAGCCAGTTATAGAGTGCTGTACGGGCTGCCCCGATATGCAGGTGTCCTGTGGGGCTTGGAGCAAATCTTACGCGTACCATTATTCAAAATGAATATAGCAAAAAACTGGAAAACAGTAAACCTTTTGAATCTAATGGGGGACGCTCCATAAGGTACCACCCTATATTACTGAATCCTTTGGATATTAAAAAATATTCCAGATTGACTCCCTCTGAACTATTTCTATTTTATACACTACCGCCATCCTGCAGACGTAAGTCCCTATATGAGTGTGTTCCAACGATTCAAGACAACTGAAGATCTCATTCTGGTAGTAAGCCGCGTACATAAGCGGGATTCTATAGGGTGGTACCTTATGGGACGTCCCCGGATGATTTGTCAAAAAAAACATTGTGAAGCAAAGCGTAAGATATTATAATGGTTTGTTCTTTTTCTCATGTTTTATGACACCATCGCCATTATTTATGAACAATACAGATTAAAAAGGGAGTTTTATTAATGGACAAAATAGGAGCATTAAAAAAAATCGCACAGAGACTTCGCATTCATTCCTTAAAAATGACTTCTGAAGCAGGTTCGGGTCACCCCACGACCTGTCTTTCAATGGCTGAAATCGCGGCTTGCTTGTTTTTTGATGAGATGAGATACAACATACATGATCCCTTCGACTGGTCAAATGATGAATTCGTCCTCTCCAAAGGACATGCAGCTCCCATTCTGTGGGCCTGCTATGCTGAAGCCGGTATCATCCCTCAGGAAAGTCTTATGGATTTGAGAAAAATCTCAAGCCCATTAGAAGGACACCCCACTCCCAGGATGAACTGGGTTAAATCAGCAACAGGCTCTCTCGGGCAGGGCCTTTCCATAGGTGTCGGGATAGCCGCTGCTGTTAAACTGGCTGGATCAGACCGAAGAGTCTATGTGGTTATGGGAGACGGCGAATGCGCGGAAGGATCGACCTGGGAAGCATCTAACAGCGCGGCTGACCTTGAATTGGATAACCTTTGTGCTGTTGTTGACATCAACCGGCTGTCCCAGTCAGGACCGACCATGCACGGTCATGACATCAGTGCCTATACAAAAAAATTCAGGGCTTTTGGCTGGGAATGCATAGAGGTAGACGGCCATAATATAGAACAAATTCTTCAGGCCCTGCATAAAGCAAAAACAGCTGAAAAACCTGTGGTTATTCTGGCAAGAACCCTAAAAGGAAAAGGAGTGTCCTTTCTGGAAGATAAAAACGGATGGCACGGCAAGCCCTTAAAAGGCGATGATATCCAAAAGGCTCTTAAGGAAATAGGACCTATGCCCGAAATAGACGCAAAAAAGTATGTCAAAAAACCGGATAAAGCTGTGGCCCCTGAATTGAAAAAAAGTTTTGACTTTGAAAGGCTGGATTACAGCAAGGATACAGCCACGCGGCGAGGTTATGGAAACGCGCTTCTGAGCCTGGGAAAGGTCAACGAAGCGGTCATCTCTATAGACGGTGATGTCAAGAACTCAACATATGCGGAAGATTTCTTTGAAGCCTTTCCTGAAAGGTCCTTTCAATCCTATATTGCTGAACAGAATATGATTGGGATGGGCATTGGAATGGCTGTCAAAGGATATATCCCGTTTATGGCAACGTTTTCAGCTTTTCTCGGAAGAGCGCACGACCAGATCCGGATGGCAGCTTACTCTATGTCCAACATTAAAGTGGCTGGCTCCCATGCTGGAGTCAGCATAGGAGAGGACGGGCCTTCCCAGATGGGACTGGAAGATATGGCCCTGTTCACTCCCATACCCGGCTGTGTGGTCCTCTATCCCTGCGACGCTCCCTCTGCGGAAGCCTGCGTTGAAACAATGGCCAGATATAACGGCATGGCCTATATAAGGACCACCAGACCCGCCACTCCGGTGCTCTATAAAAAAGGAGAAAAATTTCCGGTGGGAGGGTCAAAGGTTATAAAAAAGAGCGGTGAAGACAAGGCTCTTATTGTAGCCGCCGGAATCACTGTTTTCGAAGCTCTCAAGGCCTACGAAATATTGAAGAAAAAAGGAATCCCTGTTCGTATCATGGATGCCTATTCCATAAAACCCGTAGACAGCGCCGGCCTGATAAATAATGCGGAAGAAACAGGAGGAAAGGTCGTGGCTGTGGAAGACCATTATCCCAGCGGAGGGCTGGGATGTGCAGTGGCTCAAGCTCTGGCTGGAAAAGCAAAAGTCATCCATCTGGCTGTTGAGTCCCTTCCCCGTTCAGGAAAGCCAGAGGAGCTTCTGGACAAATACGGGATATCAGCCAAACACATCATAGAATCCGTTGAAAAATTACAGTAAAAAACGCTTTTACGAAACATCAAAAACACTTCTCGTTTTTTTCTTTTTTTGTATAGTTCTGCTGCTGCAGGGTTCTGCTCAGACAGACATCGGCACGGTCACTGTGGTTTATGACGGAGACACCATTAAAGTCCGTCTTGCGAATGGGGAAGAAGAAAAAATCCGATTGATCGGAATTGATGCTCCAGAAACAAACTCTGAGGACAAAAAAATCAGGCTGAACGCATTTTATTCAAAAAGATTTGTGTTTAGGTCCCTCTACAAGAAACCGGTTAGGATAGAATATGATTGGGAAAAACGCGATAAATACGGAAGGCTTCTTGCCTATATTTGGACTGAAGACGGGACCTTGTTCAATGAATATGTCATTCAAAGAGGATTTGCCGCCGCTTACACCCGATTCAAATACAGACCAGAATACAGGGAAAGATTTGTGAAAGCAGAGGAATACGCCAAAACAAAAGGAAACGGCATATGGAAAACAGAGCCTTTCCCCTTAATCAGTGAAAAAGATGCCCCTACTCACATCGGTAAACTTATCTCTTATGCCTTTATCTGTGGTTCCATTCGGGACCAGGGAAACCTGCTGATTCTGGAATCAAGAGATGACAACTTCGGCGCTATCATGTATAAAAAATATCTTGATCTCTTCCCTGAAATGAATTCCCTGATTGGGGAAAAACTCTTGGTATCCGGTTTTTTAGAGGAATACATGGGTCAGCCCCAGATCATGCTCTTTGATCCTTCCCAAATCAGAAAATGAAGCAAATAAAAAAAAATTTGACTGCATTATTGCCCTAGGTTATAGTCTTTATATATTCAGCGGGGGAGAGGAAAAATGAAAAGGATACCTGTTTTTTTTATCTTGTCTTTAATATGAGTATATTCAGGTTCTCTTTTTGGGAATAATCAATACGAAAAAGCTACTGATAGGAGGAATCCACAAATGAACAATTCAAATAAGGGTCAGAAGACTTCTGGCTCAAACAATATAATATATTCAATTGTTACTCGTAACAGAACTCCAAAAGTCAAACCAGGGGGAAAAGTAGAAATTGAGGTATTTCTGTCTGGGTATGGAATGCCGAAGAAAAACAAATTAAATATTCAATATTCCTCTCCATACATAATAAACAAGGAGGATTCAGGCAATCTTTCATCTGTTATTGCATTCTATAATGATAATAATACTGGAGAGGCAAAACCTGTATCTGGGAAAAAATATAAAAAGGGCCACAAGTTAGACCACATTGGTGCATGTGTTATTATAAATAAAGGATATTTTTTAAAAGTTCCAAGAGAACCTAGGGAAGGAGAGGTTGCAAAATCTGAGATCAATAGGGTAATGAGTGAAAATAGTTGGGATAATGAGCCACCACTGTTATTAAGCCTCAATATTTCCAGGGATGCTCCACCAGGGGATTATGATATTACATTCATTTTGACTTATGGCGATGAGCAAAATCTCCTTCAAGATTATAAATCAGTTCCCTTTCACATCACAAGTTGGTGGGAAAGAAATCAAGGATGGATAGGATTTGTTGGTGTTACGATAGCATTAATTTCATTGCTAATTTCAGCGGTTGGACGCCTTTTTAACTAGTAGTTTAAAGACCTATGTTTTTTCTCCAGCACCTCTTATTCTTTTTACACCTGTAAGATCCAGCTTAAGGATATCAATAGGCGGGTAGCATTCCGAGATGAATCGGCATATAGTTTTACGAGTCTGGCCGGCTAGAGGCCGATTCACTTAGGTATACTTTAATCCCTATAATTATTTCTATTAAAACTATTTATGTGGAGGTGAAATATCTTATTTCAGGTTCTTGAATCTCTGAAATTATTTTACTTAATTCCTTTATTTCCTCATATTTTTCAATATCTTCTTGTGTTATGGGATATTTCATGATCTTTTTTTGTTTTTCAACTTCTTCAAAAACAATATGAAACTTCAATTTATTTTTTTTCATTATTATCCCTCTATTATTTTTTTCTTTGTTTCCAGCTCTATTTGTCTTCTTAATTCACTCAACTCAATTGTAGTTTTGCATTTTGGGCATTCAATTTTATTGTTTTTTGGAAAAGTTTTTGCTCCTTTTTGAATAGGTATACCCTTTTTAAAATTAGCTTGAATCTTTATTTTATTTTTACATTTCGGGCACTCAACTTCTATTATAGCACTATTATGTTCCTTTTTCCTATCTCGTATTGGTTTTATATAACGATATATTTGTGCATCTACAGTTTCAAATATTTTATATATAGAAGTTGTATCAAATGTTATCTTTAAAAGTGTATAATATCTAGAAATAGCTTCATATAAGTCAGGTTCCTTTGAGTAATCAGTTATCTTTAAGCCCATTTCATGAAGATCGTTTATTTTTATCGATCTTCCATGTGTTAACCATTTTCCGTGATCACACAAAACTTTTGCAATCTCCTCAGCTCGATCTTCTTTTTCTTGATTAGTTACTTTTTTACCGGTAGTTGAATGAGTCTTCCAAAATTTAAATTTATAATTTGTGAGCCAATTAGTAACAAGAGTTTTTGAAAATTCTAATAAATTTTCACAAGTTTGGATATCACCAGGAGATATATTTTGTAATATGGGTATAAAAGCTTGATTAAGTGAACCTATTTTATCAACTTCATTTTTTATTTTTTCTAATCCCTTTAAAAAAGCATCTGCTGAAAAAACTCTATATCTTAGAACAATTTGTGCATCTATTGGTCCCAATGCTGAAATTTCCTCCATAAGAATTTCGTCTCCTGCCATAACCATTATCGTCCCAGCGCTTTTTGCACATCCTGGAATTATCATTGCCACTTCAGAAAATTTACGTCTAATTAACTTTACTATGTCTTCAGCTATTTCTGCTAAACCTCCAGGAGTTTCTAAGATTATATCGATCTTATCTCCTTGAAGATTACTTAATTGATCTGAAATTGGGACTAAATCATCATAAACAATCGAAGTTTCTGCACGTTTTGTTATAGCTGAAGCATATACAAAGATATCTCTACCGCCTCTAATTTTCGAAATTGTTTTTAGTTGCTTTTTTCTTTCTTTAGATAAATCTTGAAAATTGAAATTCTTGTCTAAATATTCAGAATAAATACCCATCTGCTTTAGTAATAAAATTTTAATTTAAGCATATTATTAAGTCAAGTCATGAAAAGAGAAATATATTAAATTTAAAAGTGTTGACTTTGTGTCGTGTTTGTTGTCAATATTTGTCTTTATTTGTCACAATCATTGATTTTGATAAGTTCATAAAATTGTTCATAAATCGTTGATTTTCCAGGGGTAACAGGGGTAAATAAAAAATGCGCCAGGCGGGATTCGAACCCGCGACCTTCGGTTCCGGAGACCGACACTCTATCCACTGAGCTACAGGCGCATACATTCAGAGATGATAAATATAAATCAATCTATCTCATTTTTCAAACCTAAAGATATTTTGGCCCCCTTGTTTTTAATAAAAAGGTTGACTAACGAGCGAAAAATTACTATAAATTTAAAGGGCTATAAAGAGGATATTTGTCTGATTGTTTGTGTCAGATAATAATTTAATATATGCTAAGGTTGATTCATATTGGATAAAAGCAACAACCAAAACAATTCTATAAACAACTACCGGGTCCTCAGCTTTCCAAAAAACATCCTTATCCTTAACAACAACAGCAATGAAGCTTTTTTTCTGGATAGCCTGTGTCCCGACACAGCCCGAGTGCACTATGCTCCCAGCATTGAAAAAGCCGCTTCTCTCTCCAAATCACTGGATTTCAATGTCTTGATAGCTGACTTTTCTCTTGCCAGTTACGCTCTTTTGCAAGGGATTTTCAAAAACACGACCAGCATAATCATTACAGGGTATTCAGAGAAAGAAATAATAAATACAGCCAGAGGATGGCCGCAGAACCGGTTTATCACTACCTTTTTCTTCTCTCAATCAGAAAGCAACAAAAGTTCCTTCAGGCGTTCCCTGGAAACAGCCATGAAACACTCGCATCTTCTTCTTGAAGTCCAGGCCCTCAGAAAATCCGCTGATAAAAAAGAAATAGACTACAAAAAAGCTTTTTATGAAATAGCAAAAATAAAACGATTCATCAAATCATCCATAATCAAAGAAATCGAAAAGCGTATTGCCTTCCAAGCTAAATACGACCATTTCAGAAAAGAAAGGCTTAAAATAGAAACTCTTCTGAAAAAGCTATATATGGCCAATGATGTGACCAGCCTGATAGATACCATCTATGATATCAAGGAACTCATAAACGCCAGCGGGACAACTATCTATATTCTTGAAGAGTCCCGTTCCACCGGCAAATATCTAAAACCCCTGGTTTGGGATGATTCCATCCTCTCCCATGTCGATTTTACAAAATATATCGTCCGTTTAAATGATAACGACTTCGCTGCGCAATCAGCCCGGCTCACAAAAATAATAAGATCTGCCGATATAGAAAAAGACGCCAGCGCCAGTTCCCGTTACAAAGAGCAGTTGAATTCCCCTCTCTACAGCATCATATGTATCCCCATCATATATAAAAACGATCTCATAGGAGTGCTTGAAGTCTATAACAAGAAAAAAGGCAAGCAGTTCGCTCCGCAGGGATTTGATCAAATCGACCAGGATACACTGGTTCACATATCCGAACACATATCCATAGCCATAACTAAACTCAACTTGATCCAATACGACCCTTTGACCGGTCTTCTGAGACCTGAGCCTTTCTTTGAAAAAGTCATCCAGAAAATCAAACAAGAAAATAAAAGGCACCGGGAAGAAGGAAACTACGCACTTGTAATGGGAGATGTCGACTGGTTTAAAAATTACAATGACAGATTAGGCCATGAATCAGGAAACCGCCTGTTGAGAAAGTTGGGAGGGATTCTCAAGGCATCCACCCGTGAAGAAGATTTTCTCTGCCGCTACGGAGGAGAAGAATTTCTGTTCTTCTTGTCTGGCATAGAAAACGAAGACGAAGCCCTCATATTTACTGATAGAATAAGGAAAAATGTGGAAGATACTTACTTTGATAATCAGGAACTCCAGCCCAGGAACAATCTCACCATGAGCTTTGGAATCACCAATTTTTCAAAAGATAAATTCAAATCCCCTAGTTCCATAAACAAAGAAAATTTGAAAAACCTCGTCAATGAGGCTGACATTGCTTTGGCTGAAGCAAAAGGAAAAAGAACGCCTTTTCTAAGTAAAAAAGAAGAAGATGCCTTTGAAAAAAATAAAATCTCCGTGTATCACAGACGCATCTCAGAGCCGGAAGAAAGCTCTCTCTATATTAAATCCGATACTGAATTTCCTGAAGAAAAAAGAAGGTTTCCAAGATACTATTCTTCCATCCCTCTGATTTATAAAAATAGAAAAGGCCATGAAGCCACAAAAACAATAAATATAAGCAAAGGCGGGGCCAAAGTTTCAAGCAGCTCTTTGATCACTCCTGACAAAACTTTAGATCTTATTATTGTTCTGACAAACAAGGCCTTTGAATGCAGGGGACAAGTCGTTTATTCACATAAAGGAAACGGACACCTCTCTTATTATTATGCAGGGATTGAGTTCACTAAAATGTCACTTGAAAATAAAAAGATGCTGGAAAAATACCTACATTCCTTATCCTGACAATTCTTTGATTATTGATTCCGTATACTCTTCAATGGGTGAACTCTTTGAGTCGAATTCTGTCTTCAAATCATCAATGTATTCAGAAAAAGCATTGAAGTCATCCTGATTGCTCCAGTTTTCCATGCTCACTCTCTCGAGCATTTCTTTGAGCTTTTCCTCATTTAGAACATCTTTTGTGCTCTCAGGGAAAAAGCAGTCCTTCATCTCACAGACTCTCAAACAGCTAAGAATGAGTTTGCGAACATTTTCCTGCTCCTGAATAATTTCCTGTTTAATAAAGAAATGCTCTTTCGGTGAAGAGGTCTCATCCAGCTTATCATAGAGTTTGTCTGCCTTGCTGATCCTCTCTTTTACTGAATCTATAACATATTTACCATCCAGAGTGATCTTACCCTCATTTTCAAAATAAACCACCTGTGCTTCGGATTCGCTGCCTTCGGTTTTCTTGAATTTGTCTAATTTTTCATAAGCCTCTTTATCCTCGTCTTCCTGTTCTTCCTGAAGCTCTTCTATTTCTTCTGCCTCTTTCTCCTGACTCTCCTCCTCCTCTTGATCCTCTTCTTCTTCTAACTTCAGTTCTTCCTCTTCCATTTCATTGTCCGTTTCATCTTTCTCGTTCTCATCGGATGATTCCACTGGTTCCAGCTCCTCGTCCACTTTTTCTTCAGATGCTAACTCTTCAGCTACGTCTTCTTCCTTTTCCTTCTCTTCGATCTGTTCCTCAAAAGCATCTGACACGGCTATTTGATTTCCATTTTCCCCCAGAATTTCTTTGATTTTATTGAGTCTCTTAAGCTCCCCATCAAGGTCAAAATCTTCATTTACAGGTCCGATATCTTCAGGAATTTGTGCTTCTATCCCGTATTTTTCTTCCAATTCCTGTCTCAGGGCAGATAACTTTTGGGTTGTTTCTTCATTTATACTTTCAAGCTTCTTGTTTAATTCTTCTATGATTTTCAGCTCTTCCAAAGACTTTCCGGTCAAAGACTCAATATCAGACTGAAGCTTCATGACGATTTTAAGATGAGATTTTATTTCATCCTTTATGGATGTTTTTTCATCCTCAAACTCGGACAGAAGCGTTTTATACTCATTGAGACTCTCTCTCTCTTCATTGACCTCATTCTCTATCTCACTAATCTTGCTCTCAGCCTCTTCCTTCTGCCTGTTTATAGCTTCTTCCAGGTCTTCCTGGATTTTTTTCCTTCTCTCATCAAGAATCTTATTAAGCTGTTCCTCCACCTCTTCTATGATAGAAGCAGAACTTTTTAAGAAAGCATCTTTTTTCCCCATTTTTTATCTCCTGTCCCCTTTTGTTAAATAATACATCTGCCTCTGTTCAGTGTCAATATGCTCATTCGATCGTCACTCCTTTTATATGCGTTCAATATAGCGAAAATCTCCTATCCATGACAATACTCTTTTGGGAGTAAATCAGGGGGGAATTTACTGCTTGACACCTCACCTTTTAAGGTGAGGTAAACAGGGGTGCAGCCCTATTGGAGGGCAGTGCTTTTTTTTGATGAGATGCTTGCCATATGCTCGAAAAAAGGCATCAAACGGGTGCTTTCAAACCTTATCTTTTCCCATTTTTTTATATCAAGCGAACAAAAGGCCTTGACAACTTCCGGGTCAAATTGAGTCCCTGAGTTTCTCTTGATCTCTTCTCTGGCAAATCCAAAATCCCGCTCGTTTCGATATGGACGGTAAGATGTGATGGCATCCAGAGCATCGGCGACCGCAAATATCCTTGCTTCTTGAGGAATTTCTTGCTCTTTGAGATTATTCGGATACCCATCTCCGTCAAATCTTTCGTGATGATACAAAATGATATTTCCAACTTCCTGAACAAGCTTTATTTCCTTAATGAGACCGTATCCAAGGGAAGGATGAAGCCTTATCTTCTCCCATTCCGAATCTGAAAGAGCGCTTGGCTTTTTGAGAATGGAATCCGGAATAGCTATCTTCCCCACATCATGAAGGAGGGCGCCTTTTTTTATATTGTCCAGAGTCTCCGGATCGTTTATACCCAGTATCTTTGCTAATACCTGGCTGTATTTTGCCACTGTCCGTGAATGCCCGAAAGTCTCTACGTCCCTTAAATCCAGAGCTGTCATAAGGTTTTCCAGGGTAGAATCATATATTTCTTCAAGGGCCAGCGCTTTTTTCAGATTTTTCTCCTGCTGGTCCTTGATTCTTTCTATCCTCTTCTGATACATCCGTGTATCGCATAAAAGGTCTTTTTTCAGCAGTTCGTTTCTCACAGCAGAATAAAGCCCCGCTTTATTATCAGGTTTGACAATATGGTCTATGACTCCTTTTTTATACAATGACACAGCAAATTTTGTATCAATCTGACCGGAAAGAATAATGATTCCCAGCTCGGGATTGAACTTTCTTATACTTTGGATCGTGCTGATTTTATGCTGTTCACTCGAACCCAGATGCAGAAGCAGGACCGAAATACTATTAGCGCTTAATAATTTATTTGAAGCCTGAGAAAAATCTGATGCTTCCTCTATGAGAAAAGAATACTCTGATAAAAATTCTTTTAGGGAACTTCTCCGCCGTTTGTTGTTATCAACAATCATCACTTTCGTTTGACTTGACATCCACAATCTCCTTTGTTTTTCCGCCTCAACTTTTTATACATCATTTGAATCGAAAAGGCAAAGGATTACCTATTTGAGCATGAAATATTCTGGGGATTCCGGCCAGGTCCCTTTCACACTCCACACGTTCCCATGGTTCTGAAAAAAAACTTCTCACTCTATCTTCCTGGCCTTTGCCTATTTCAAATATCAAATACCCCCCGGGCCTTAAATATTCCGGGGCTTTGCGTATCAATTGATTTATGAATTCATACCCATCCTGACCTGAAACAAGTGCTTGTTTTGGTTCGAACTTCCTTATCTGGGGATCCAGAGTGAGCCATTCCTTTTCTGTGACATAAGGAGGATTGCAAACAATAATACCGCATCTTCTTTTCAAAACAGAACGGTTGAGAGGCCCGAATAGGTCTCCCGCTATGAATCGAACATTGCCCAGATGATGATAACGAGCGTTTTTTTTTGCATAGAAAACCGCCTTTTCTGATATATCCAATCCCACTATCCTGATTCCAGGCAGTTCCCTTGCAGCCGATAAGGCGATGTTACCACAGCCGGTCCCTACATCTAAGATTATCCCCTCATTTCCGGAATAAAGGTCAAGAATTTTCTTCACAAGGCCCTCAGTCTCAGGCCTGGGGATCAGAACCCCTCTTCCTACCTTAAAATCCATTGACCAGAACTCTTTGGTCCCAATGACATATGCCAGAGGCATTCTCTTCTTCCGCTTCTCCATCATTCTCAAATATATGGCCCTTTTTTCATCAGATATCTTTAATTCCGGCTCAGAATAAAATTTTTCTACAGAAACTCTGCTTGCTTTCAAAAGAATAATTTTTGCTTCCAGAGAAGGTTTATCAAAATCTCTTAATAGAGAAGTCCCCCTTTCATGCAAATCCCGTAGAGTTGACATTATGGAATATCAGTTAGACTCTGCCATCATTTTTGCCTGAAAATGCATGGTCAGGTTTTTGATGAGCTCATCAAGGTCCCCATCAAGAATGCCTTCGATATTATGAAGCGATTGATTCAGCCTGTGGTCCGTAAGCCGGGATTGAGGGAAATTATATGTCCTTATTTTTTCACTCCTCTCTCCGGTCCCGACCTGAGACCTTCTATCCTTCGATATTTTCTCCTGCTGTTCCCTTTGAGCGATATCCATCAATCTTGTCCTCAGGATTTTAAGCGCTTTTTCCTTGTTTCTATGCTGCGATTTCTCATCCTGGCATGAAACCACCTGTCCGGAAGGAACATGGGTCACTCTGATGGCTGTATAATTCCTGTTGACATTTTGCCCTCCTGGCCCCGAAGCGCTAAAAGCCTCGATTCTGATGTCTTTTGAATCAAGTTTTACATCCACATCATCAGCCTCTGGAAGAACAGCAACTGTTACCGTGGAGGTATGAATTCTTCCGCTTGCTTCGGTCTCGGGCACTCTCTGCACTCTATGGACACCGCTTTCATATTTCAACCGAGAATAGACTCTGTTTCCCTTTATATTGGCAATGATCTCTTTGAATCCGTTTATGGTCGATGAACTTGTGCTCATTACCTCCATCTTCCATCCCTTTTTTTCGGAGAAACGCGAGTACATTCGGAACAAATCCTGAGCAAAAAGAGAGGCCTCATCCCCACCGGCTCCCGCTCTGATCTCTAAGATTACATTCTTTTCATCGTGCGGGTCTTTTGGAAGGAGCAGCACTCGAAGCTCTTCTTCCAGCCCCTTTTTCTTTTCCTTTAATTTGCTAAGTTCTTCCCTGGCAAGTTCCTCAAGATCTTCTTCTGTATCCGGACTGTCTAAAATCTCCTGGGAGTCCCTTATTTCACTGAGAGTTTTTTTATATGTTTCAAACTTATGAACAATGGGTTCAAGCTCAGCCCTTTCTTTTGAGGCTTCCTTTATTTTTTGAGGATCAGATATAAACTCAGGATCTGACAAAGAAGAAGTAAGTTTGTTATACCTCTCCCTTATGGATTCTAAATCTTGGAGCATGTTTTATTTCTTATTTTTATCCCGGGAAATATTTCCATATTTTCTCTGGAATTTTTCGACTCTTCCAGCACTGTCGACAAACTTTTGTTTCCCGGTGAAAAAAGGATGGCACTGCGAACAAATCTCAACCCTTATCTCATCTTTTGTGGAGCGGGTCTTAAAGCTGTTTCCGCAAGCACATGTCACCACACATTCTTTGTATTCAGGATGAATTTTCTTCTTCATTTTTATTTCTCACTTCTTGATAGAGGCCTATTATAACAAATAGGACCAAAAAACTCCACACATTCTATACTGACTTCATCTTTTTTTCCACACAGTTCCAGTCAACAGAAAAATTCATTTTCAGCTTGGCCTTTTTTACTTCATTTTTATATTGCTTGGAGTCAAAATAACCCTCCAGTTTCTTATCAACAGGCAAAAGCATCTCCTCAGCTTCCCATTGATAGACCTCTTCCTTGCTGTCTCTTAAGCATTCAAGATGAACGATCCATGCCAGTTCTTTAAAGGTTATCTTTTTGAATGTCCTCCTTATCTCCTCCACTTCTGCCTTTTTTACAGGAGAGATGAAATTAAAATACCTGGAAAAAAGAAGAGCGTTGTGAAAATATGCCGGATACGCTATGATCCCCTGGTTCCTATTCAATCTGGCCACGTAAGAGAACAGATCAACGACTTTTTTCCCTAAACTCAATCCCGGATGTGCCTGTCCCGGAAGAGGCGTTTTCTGCTTTTCAAACTTCGCCCGGGGATTCTGCAGGGTCAGCCATTCCAAAACCAAAAATTTTGACCGTGCTATATCCAAAGGAGAATCTTTTTTTGTCTTGAATGTCCCCTCCCTTATCTTGAGGTCTACGATAACATTATCAGGACTTTTCTCTTTATAGTAGATGACGAGCCTTTGAAGAGGAGGGTACTGAGAAGAGTCCAGCTCAAAATCTATGGGCCATAAACCTCTTTTTTTGGCTTCATTGTAAAAATTTCTCTTTTTCAATACCGCACCGGCTTCACTCATCGTGTATTTACCGAGAAAAAGAGAAGTGCCTATAGTCCCGGATATATCCTGAAAGATATCTCCCTTTTCGATGAGAGGGGTCAGGCTCGATTTTTTTTTCTTTTTATCTCTAATAACCTTTTTCATCTTTTTAGGGGGCTTCTGTTATTCCGTAACCATAAAACTCTAAGACATCATCAGCCACTCTCATTTTTCTCTTTAGCTCAAAATATTTTGACTCAAATTTCGTTTTAAAGTGATGCCTTAAAACAATGATACCTCCTTTGCTCAGAACCTCTCTCTTATAGATAACTTTCAACGGATCCCTTTCTTCTGCCAGCAAATAAGGAGGATCAAGAAATATTAAATCAAATATCTTTTTTTCTTTTGACAGCATGATGATGGCTCTGTTGAACTCTTTATGTATGACCCTGGTCGAACCCTCTGCCTCACATCTTTTTATATTTGTTTTGATCGCCTTGAATGCAGGATAAAAGTCATCAATGAAAACCACTTCTCTGGCTCCACGGCTTAAGGCTTCTATGCCCAGAGATCCTGTTCCTGCGAATCCATCCAGGATAGAAATATCGGGGATATCAAACTGCACTATGTTAAAAAGAGTTTCCTTTAGTTTATGAGGCATGGGCCTGACTTTTTCATTCATCACCATCCGGAGACGCTTCCCCTTATATTTTCCACTTATGACACGCAACATTATCTTGGCCTATTCATAAAAAACGCCGATACCCTATACGCCCTATAGATGCTCTAAGCGTTCATATTGATTGGTGATAACCAATGTTAAATGGTTTCTGTTTTTATTGTTTCTTTCTATCCTATTATCGGCATTTTTTACCTTGCAGGCAAGCCGATATGAAATTCAGATATGGCTTGTGCTCGCTAAAGATTTTAAACGCCATTCTTCGCACTGTGTTCTCGGCTGCTGCGCAACTCCCCCCGTCCGTGGGTCAGACATGCTCGCAGCTCGGCTTTGCCGAGTTCCCTCAAACACAACACTCCGAAGGCTAAATCTTCAATGTCGCTTCAGCCACACCTGAATTTCATTAAGCTATCTTCAATCTTGGCTTATGAATAATCCTGTTTTAATAATAGAAGGTAGCCCTTCCTTTATCTATACGCACATCTTTGATACCATAGGGAAGGTCATACCAGTCACTCAATCCTGTGTTTTCTGTCCCCTGGAGCTTGGATGCCAGATAAATCACTGTATCCAGCAGCAGAGGATCAACCGGTTCCTTATTCAAAAAGAGCTCATCGATTGCCAGCCGCGCAGCCTCTTCTTTGACCTTGATTGTTCCGCTAAAATAAAAGGTCATCTCAGGCTCGAGCATCAGAGAAAGGCCCGCTCTCTCAAACCGAAGCAGTATTTTTCCCTCAATCCTGTTTGCATCGAACAATTTCAATCTCAGTTCCTTTAACACATCTTCTTCCTGTTCGAGTCTGAATGCCAAATAGGAATTGAGTTCGCTTTCCGCAACCACTACTTGGCGCAAGGGACCTGTATAATCCTTTTCGCTCTCTGAATTGACTCTCTCAATCAGCTCCAGTACCTTTAATGCTTCTTCAAGCGAATAGCTTGTCTGGGCGGCACTGTTTTGTGAGAAAAGAACCGTCAAAATCAAACAAAAAACCACCATTCCCGTTACAAAATGCAGATGAATGGCGTTAAAAATCTGAAGGGAGCACAAGCCATATCTGATTTTCATCTTTTTATTAACCTGTATTATTCACGAGTCAAGCTCGTTGCAGATGCGAGGCACAGGGCATGAAGGTGTGGTCCTTCACTGCGAATGCCCTGTAACGAAGCAGATGCTGTGAGATCGGCTCGCCTGTAAGGTAAAATATGTATGCATTAAAATTAAAATAATAACATGAATTAATATCAGAATCATGTTCTTTATAGGAATAATCTTGTAAAAAGCATTTATCATGATAAATTTATTGAGGGATGCATACATATTTTATGAATAATTCAGGTTAGTAATGGGTAAGAGTACCATCTTTCTTGGCTTTCTTCAATGCCATCCGGAACAGATAAATACTCAGGGGGAAAAAAACCACAGTAAAAACAGACAGAGCAATAATATTGGGAAGAATCTCAGAAAAGGGTGAAGTCGTGATGATGCTTTTCCTCAGACCTTCAAGCGAATAAGTGATGGGAAGGATATAGGATATCCATTTTATCCATGCAGGGAGGATTTTTATGGGGAAAAACACGCCTCCCAATAACCCGGAAACACTGCCGTAAATCCATGAAAATGGATTCCCTTTTTTATAAACAAGAATAAAACAGGCTGATAAAATCCCTATGCTTAAAAAGCATAAAGCGGTCAAAATAAAAGTCAAGACAGCGCCCAACCAATTTATTTTTTCAACCTGCATTCCAAAAACCACTACGGCCAGAATGAGGTGAAAGACAGTCGATGCAATAGAGTAAAGAAAATAATAAAGTGACGAACCGAAGAGAATCACGGGAATACTCGTTCGTGAGACCAAAATGGCTTCCAGGGTTCCTGTGACCTGAGCCTGTCTTATGATAGCGGGGAGACGTTCTTGAAAAATAGCCAGCAAACCTGAAAAAGCAATCCCTATTATCACAAAGGAAAAGTAATCCCCTCCGTAAGGGTCAAGAACTGAACTGCTGTTGGGAGATATTAATTTTGAAATAAAGAAAAATGTGGCGGAAGAAAGAAAAATACCAAAAAAAGAAGCGATAAATGAATACTTATAACTGGCTTCTTCCAGAAAATCACGCTTGAGAAAGGCATAGAGTTTCTGTATCAATGCGGACATGATATCAACTCCCAAAACCTTTTTTCTCAGGGGCAGCTTTTTTAACAGCTCTTTCATAAACTTCCTTCAAAGAAAGTGATCCCTGGTTCGTAAGGCTTCGAACAGAACCTTCATCCCTTACCTGTCCCTCTGAAATAATGGCTATGGTATGAGCAAATTCCGCGGCTTCCGATAAATCATGAGTGGCCCAGAACACTGTCTTTCCATGATTTTCAACCATTTCCTCCCTTAAGAAGGTCCTTATGTTCTGGGCTGCAACAGGATCCAGACTTCGTGTGGGCTCATCAACAAACAGGATATCCGGATCTGAAAGAAGAGCTCTTGCAATCGCCATCATCTGGCGCATCCCAGTCGAATAGGTATTGAATCTTCGGTACGCTGCTTTTTCAAGCCCCACTAAATTGATGACTTCATGTATTTTCTTTCTTCTCTTTGATAGAGAAATATTATTCAAAGCGGCAAAAAAATCAAGATTCTGCAGCCCGGTAAGTCTCCAGTAAAAACTTCTTTCCTCAGCCAGTGCAAATCCAATGTGCTTTTTGACCTCATCTGTTTCCTTTTCCAGGTCATGTCCTTTTATGAAAGCTTTTCCTTCATCCGGAAGTACTAGGGTTGATAATATCTTGATCAAAGTGGTCTTGCCTGCTCCATTGGGCCCCATCAAACAAAAGCACTGACTTGACCTTACTTCCAGGTTAATTCCCCTTAACGCCGTCGTCCCCTTTTTTTGAAAAGGATGAAACAACAGCTCTTTGTATCCTTTTATTGCAGGATAGACCTTTGTGACATTCTTTACTTCTATCGCTTTCATTTTCCGGTCAACCTTCGCATAACCAAATAAGCCGGCCTCCACAACCGCCACAGATAGTGAACAACCATTTTATATGATCCCGGAGAAATCCCATAGTAAAAAGAAACCCAGGAACGTGGAGGAAAGAAAAATTGATAAACCGCTTTCATAAACAGCAAAGGTTTCTTGCGAGCAAGAACAGAAAAAAAAGTGGGCGCATGCATGGGAAACATCAATTTCTGCCCTCGCGACCTCACTAAATCTTTGGGCCAGAAAAATTCAAGAAGCATGCGCTCCAGAGGGGAAACAGAGAACCTTCTGATGATATCTTTTGAAACAGTCCCTGGCCAGAATTCATTGACAAGGCGAAGCCCATAGGAAACAGATGCCTCAATGCGCTCTCTTCGACATATGGATAACACCTTATTCCAATCGAGTCCGCTAACTGTAGACATTTCAGCAATATCAGTAAACCAGTCCAGCCTGGAATAGGAATGCTGCTGTGAATGCAGGCAGAGAAGGCACAGCTCATATTCTGGAGAAAGAATCTGAGCGGGAGCTCCCTCCAAATCGATCCTTTGAACATGACGCCAAAGGTCGTGGCTCATTGAAAACGGCATATGAAGACCGGGAAAATTATAATGAAGCTCCAACTCGAGCCTTCCTCTTGTATAGACAGGCCTGTATGTCCAGTACATTTTCTCCCGCTCACTCAATTCATGATGCATATACTTGCTCTCCGTTTGAACAAAACCCAGCTTCTCAAGCACTTTGATCATTCTGGTTCTGTGGGATGGAAAAACTAATAGGTCCACATCAATAAAAAATCTGAGGCCGATATCTTCATATGTGGTTTTGGCTAGTCTAGCTCCTTTTATTACGGCTGCTTTGATGCCCGAATGATCAACAGCCTCAAGCACGGGTTTCAAAGAATTGAGAAGATAGAGATTCCGTGCAGAGTTTCTGATATAGATTTGATTCAGTCTTTTTAAAATGTCATCAGGGACTTTTCCTGCATAGGGCTTGAGATTTTGATACAAAAGGGGCAAAACACTTTCCTCTTGAGCTCTTTTCAGCACTTTTTCCCAATCTAAACTCCCGTCCAGTATTTTTTCCACTTCTGACCGCTGCTCTGGGCGCGGTTTCACCCTTGAACACAAAATCAAGAGCTCTCTTTCAGAGGACATAATTAAAAAAAGTGAAAGGCAAAAATAAAAAAATAGACTACAAGAACAGCAGGATACTGGAAATAAAGAAAATCTTTATTTTATTTTTTGATGGGGGTTACATCATCGGGGTCATCATCAGGGTCACTAAAAGTGATAGTCCCTACCACTAGAGCCGCTCCAATAGGAATCCAAAATATAGGGGGAATTCCCTTTCTTTTGACCAGATAGACCAGGTCGCCTTCAATAACATCTTCATCCATCCAGATAACAACGATCTGACCTTCCTGAGCCTTTTTAATCTGCTTGTCGTTTAAAGTCAGTACCTTGACACTCTGGTAGAAATCAGTTTCAGAAATATCTTCGAGGCCCAGAGCATGGATCTCGTCATCTTTTCTCAGTTCTCCTTTAATGATCTCAACTACCGCTAATTTGGTATTCGGTTCATAGGAAATGATTTTTCCGACCAGGACTTCTCCCTTGTTGTTCTGTCCTTTGTTGATATCTTCAGTAGCTTGTTGGGTCTGCTCATCATAAGTCTTAAGTGTTATGGATAATTTTTCTGTTCTTCCTGAATGGACACCGATGAGATCTTCAGCATTGTAATCACCGTTAAAAGATGAGACTCCCATGACATAGAGACCTTTTTGCATCTCTTCGACTTTAAACACACCATGATCGTCAGTTTCCGAGCTTTTGTAGATCTCTCCCGTTGAAACATTCCTCAGAGTGACCACAGCTCCCTTTAATGGAGTTGTTCCATCTTCGCTGAAAATAAATCCGATAAGCTTCCCTGTTGTTTGCCCTTCTGCTTTAGCTATATTTGGAAAATAAAGAAGCACAAGAGAAAAACACAATAAAACCATTGTGAGTTTTATTTTGGCACCTCTAAGCATTGTCTCCTCCTTAGTGTTTATTAAATATAGACTTGTTTCACAAATTTGTCAATATAAATTTTGTGCATTATTTGGACATATATGTCCTGCCTCTTTTGTTTTGTCTGCGTATCCTCATAAGTCTGATCGCTTTATTTAAAGGCTTAATCTCCAGAGTGTTTTCTCCCTTTTTCGTTTTAAGCTCTAATCCGGAAATACTCCTCCCTGCGAGATACTGTTCATCGACCACCTTTCCATTAAAGAAAACAGCCACCAAAGGTTCAGTAGAATCTCCCCCCAGTTCCAGATCTATATACTCACTTGATTCTCCCAGAAAAAGAAGAGGAATCCCGTATGTCTCCCCTTTTCTGATTTCCCTCTCATCAAATGTCATCTCATCAGGCATTACAATTTCCGAGAGCTTCTCATCCAACTCTTTTATCCTGTCCAGGTCATTAAGGCGCTTATAACTTTCACGCATTCTCAGCAGTGTCCCGATATTTTGAGGGTCCAGATCCAGTGCTTTCTGGTAAAATTCACTGGCATCATAGACAAAATCTATCCCCTTATAAGAATCACCCATTATCTGTAATATTCTTATCAAGTATTTATTGGAATCCGAAGCAGCTGTATAAAGCAGATCCTCAACCCTTTCCCTTTCTCTAATGATCTCTCTGTATCTGTGCTGCTTGAAATCAAAAGTAAACTTAAAATAAAAACGGAGAATATTCTCACTGCCCCCGGGAGTTATTTCAAGCAAATTCCTTTCAACAAGATACTTTTCCAGTTCTTCGATCCTGGTATCTTCATCTTCCATCTCCAGGTACTCTTTAAGATGTTCTTCAGCCTCCTTAAGCTCTCCTGTCCTCTGCAGTTTTAGCTTCAATAATCCCAAAAGTACTGATTTTTTTGTGTTCAGGAACTGTTCCTCATTGATAGATGACTCTCCTGTAAGTGACTGATAAAACTTTATGTTATCAAGCAATCTCAATCCTGAAGAAAGATGCCACTGGGCATTGTTCATATGATACATTCTCGCCTCGTTCAAGCCTTTCTTATAATGACTGATTGCCGAGTCGAATTCCATGCTTTCAGCTTTTGAAAGCTTTTCCAGCCTTTCTTTTAAGCTTAAAGACCTTCCTCCTAAATAATCAGCATACATGCGCAGGGATTCGGGTTTCTGGGGGAGAAGCTCGTTGATAACCGAATAATCTTCCACATAAGTCGCCCAGACCTGAATGACGTCCATCAAGCCTTGGCTTCCTTTCACGTCAATGACATTTTTCATCATCTTAAAAGTGTATCTTCTGTCATCTTCCCCCAGCTGTTCCCATCTTGACAGCATGATTTTCCCTATCTCAAAGTAAATATCATCATCATATGTCGTTAAAAGCGCGGCTTTCTTATACTGGTCATAATAATTGATTTCAACAGGCTCAAAATAATCCATGTAGGAAAGCGCCTGAGCCAGCCTGAAATGACTCGTATAAGCGCCTGGATTCAACCGGACTGCCTGAATAAAACTTTCTATGGACTTCTCCAGATTCTCATCCCTCAGCTCATTATTCCTGAAATTTCTTGTACCCAGGTCAAAAAAGGCTTTTCCAAGTTCATAGTACACTTTATCATTCATCGGATTTAATTTTTGGGACTTTTTTAGGAAAGAGATCTTCCTTTCTGAATTCGCCGTGTCTTCTCCTTGATAGTATAAATGGATACTCCAATAAATAGAGAAATTAAGCGCAATAAGCCCCAAAATCCCAACAATTAAAATGCTTTTTTTAAACATTTTCTATCTTCTGTTCAAAACCCAACAAAGCGCCACGATCACACTAAACAAAACCATATTAGCCGGAATGTGCAGATTGAAATCAGTTAAGCTGTGGACGGCGATCACAGCTAAAGAGACAAAACAGCCCATGCTCAATCCCTTAACCCAGGGATCTCTCTTCTTTCTCCACCGGACAAAAGACAAAAACACCATTAAAAGCACACCTCCTGCTAAAAAGGCAAATCCGATCCCCCCGAGTTCGGAAAAATATTCCAAATAATCATTATGAGCATGCCTTAAAAACCCATAGAGTCCTATATCTTCATAAACAGGATAAACCAAAGCGAATGTTCCCAAACCTGTTCCGAACACAGGATAATCCTTTACTATCTCCAAGGTATGAGCCCAGTACTGGGGCCTCTGCCCTCCGGGCAGACCTTCTTTTGAAAATCTTTCCAGCGTTGCATCAATACCCGCATAAACAGCAAAAATAATGATAAATACAAAAAATATTTGAATAAACTTCCTCAAGCCTGATTGTGATGCTCCACCTCCTCGGAAATAAAAAACAGACAAATAAGAAAACACAAGAAACATCACAATGATGGAAAAAACAGCGGACCGGGAGCGGGACAGAACAAGCCCTACTATCATTAAAATCACAGAGGCCCCCAACGCAAAATTCAGCGCAAACCTTTTTTCTCCGATCACAGCCATTTTATCTCTCAATTTAGCTCTCGATCTTAAAATGATATCCATTCTTGCTATGATCAATCCTATGACAACAGGAATGATCATCTCCAAATAACCCGTAAGATGATTCTGGTTTACAAAGGTCCCGGTCACAGCGTGCAGATTGACTTCTTTTTTATAAAAAAGAATCCTGGGATTATCTCTGTAAAGCTCAAACAACCCGTAGAGTGCTTCAAAAAAACCCATGGCTAAAAGCACAGCGAAAATCCGTTTGATTTGTACCCGTTCCGTAACAGTTTTGATGACCAGAAATCCCAGAATCACATAGGTAAAGATCTCCATTCCCTCCTGAAAAGTATGAAAAGGAGATATGGAAAGACTCATGAATTTATCTGCTTGAATGCCCAGTGAAAACTGCTCTCTAAAATGATAGGTTCCGGGGCTTATTATTTTAACAAAAGCCACGGGCAGAGGGAGCATCTGAAAAATCAAATACATGAAAAATCCAACAAAAAGAAATCTCAATTTTTTCATCACGTTTTCCTGTCCGGGGGGCAGGATTGGCCGGTGCTTCATCAGTACATAAAATCCCAGCATTGTAAAAACCGCTATCTCTATAACAAGAAGGCTCCACTCATATACGGATGCTGCGGGAAGAGGAGAAAAAATAAGTATTCCCAGAATCCCGTATTCGATTATTTTAGAGCAGATAAAGTCTTTTTTCGTGCCCGGAAAACCATAGACCCTTTTCTTCTTTTTCCATAGACGCGGCCTGAACCAGACATTATTTGCCGGCATGAATTTTATCATTATTTCTTTTTCATAAAGGAAGGAAGCTTGATTTTGAATGTTTTTCTCTTTGCTTCCGCTTTTTTGGGTTCCGGAGTGTAGGAAACCTCTTTATCTTCAACCACACACAGGGGATTATCCTCAACCAATTTTTTGGCACTGTCCTCCCCGATGACCCCTGCCGCTTTTTTCAAGGCTTCTGAAAGCCGAGGCGGGATGATCCATGTGTTATGACAGTCAGTAGCCAGAAAGTGAACATATCCGAGCTCAAGAAAGCGGAACACAGCTTCCTGGACATGTGTTCCGTATATACCGTTAAAACTCCCCTGATTCACCTGTGAGAGAACCCCCATTTCCAGGAGTTCATACAGAAAGTTCGGATTACGCCTGAAGACAGAATTTCTCTCAGGATGAGCGATGATAGGAATGATACCTTCGGTCATAAGTTCAAAAACCAGGTCCTTCGCACCTGAAAAAACATGCTCCGAAGGAAATTCAATAAACATATAGCGGCTTTGATTCAGTACGAGAAAACGGCGGTGATCCCTTATCTCATCAATGAGATTATGGGAAATATGTACCTCCGCTCCCACTAATAATTCAAGGGGAATATCATTTTCCTTGAGCACCTCTGTAAATTCTTTCCTGGCTTTTTCTATCTCCTCAAATCCGGAAGCAGAGTCACTGCCCCTGAAAAGATGAGGGGTGGCAATCATCTTTTTAATCCCGTCATCTACTGCCATTCTTGCCATTTCCAGAGCTGTTGCCATATCTTTGGCTCCGTCGTCGACTCCGGGAAGTATGTGGGAATGAATGTCTATCATTTACCTCTTCTCTTCATAATAAGTACCTAGATAACCGTGTTGTTCCGCAGAATAATAGCCCCTTCCTTTGAGCTTCATTTCATTGTAAACGATCCCGATAATATTGGCCTTTACTTTTTCAAGAGCTTTAATGCTGTTCACATAGGCTTTTCGGGTCGTTTTCCCGATTTTAATGATAAAAACCGTTCCATCAACAACGGATGAAACGATGGCTGAATCCACAACAGCAAGAACGGGTGGAGTATCAATAAAAACAAAATCAAAACGTTTTTTGACGGCATCGATCAATTCCTTCATCCTCGGTGTGTCCATGAGTTCAACAGGATTAGGAGGATGAGGTCCGCTGGTTATAACAAACATATTTTCTGTTTTTGTCTCTTTTACAGCTTCATCAAGATTAATCTTTCCGGTTAAAAAACTGCTCAATCCGTTTGTGATGTTGAGGTCAAACACTTTATGCAGCCTGGGCTTACGCATATCAGCATCGATCATCAAAACCTTCTTATTCAACTGGGCAAATGAGACGGCTGTGTTCACCAGAGTGGCGGTCTTGCCCTCCTGCGGAAAAGCACTGGTGAAAGAGATGACTTTGGGAACACTCCCTGCATGAGAAAAAAGAATGGAAGTCCTTAGCGTCCGGTAATTTTCAGAAACCGAAAGCTTCGGATATATGTGATTGATCATCTCAAAATATTCTATTTTCAGAGGTTCGTTCTGTTCTTCTGTCCCGTATGTATAGGATGTATAGGGATTTCCCCTCTTCATTCCGTCTTTTGAAACAAATGGAATAACTCCCAGAGACGGCAGCTCAATAAGCCTTTCCGCTTCTTCAGGTTCTTTAATGGTGTTGTCCACATAATCGATGAGAAAAGTCAGGCCCACTCCAATAAAAAGCCCCAACAAAAGAGCGAGCATTAAAGAACGGCTTTTATTGGGATAATAGGGAGCTCTGGGCACAAGAGCTGTATCAATGATCTTTATATTCGAAGACGTCAGCCCCTTTAAACGGGCTGAAACAAGAGTCTCATTCTGCCTCGCAAGAAGGGAATTCAGCAGATTTCTTTTATTTTCGATCTCAATTTTTAAACTGTTATAAAGAATGGCATTGTTGTTCATCTGTATCACATCTTTTCTCTGTTCATTCAGAAGTCCCTTCAGCTTGTTCTCCTCTTTTAACGCTGCTCTGTAATCTGACTCGGCCGCCTTGACTGCTTTTTGTATCTCCTCTTTGAGCTGATTCCGCATTGAATCAATTTTTGCACTCAAACTGATCATCTCAGGATAGCTGGGTTTAAATGTTTTTAGCTTTTCCTGATAGGAATTCAGCATCTGATTGTATTCGGTCTTGAGGCTCTGTATCACGGGATTATTGATATACTGAGGCAGAGAATCCACTTCTAAATCCCTTAGCTCCAGATATAATGACTCAGTCCTTATTCTCTCTATCTGAGCTTGAGTCAAAGCTGAATTCAAATCACCGAATTTCGACACCACCGAACTTTCTTTATCGCTCAAATAAAGAAGCTCCTTCTCCTCTCCGTACCGCTGTATCTCTCTTTCCTTGGCTGATAATTCTGACCTCAATGAGGCTATCTGTTCGTTCAAAAATTCAGATGCCTGCTGTGTGGCTTCATAGCGCATTTGTACGGAATAATTGATAAACTCCTCCACCACAGTGTTAACCACATCAGCAGCCAATTGAGGGTGCGGAGAACTGTAGCCGACTTCAACCAACCGGGTCTCTTCAATCGGGAATACAGAAAGGCCTCCTAAAACAGTAAACGCATACGCCTCGTTTGGATTCTGTTCAAAGACACCTTCAGAATCCTCCACTTCATCGGCAGGTTTTTTCTTAAACAGCCATTTTAAGGTGATAAAGTCTTTAAAAGTCTGAAAAATATTATTTCTCTCTTCCTGACCCGCTTGAAATTCCGGCCGATCAGAAAGACTCATCCTTCTTGCTACCCTCTCAGCCATGGAACGGCTGGTCAAAAGCCTCAATTGAGTATTGAAATAGGCTCCAGTGAAATCATATTGATAATAAGGTGAGGATGGATAGGTTTCATTGATATCGAGCATATTTGAACTCGGATTTTCAATGATAATGGTCGCGGTTGCTTTATATAAGGGGACCCGTGTGAACAGATGGACAGCCGTTATAATCAATATGATCAATACGGCTGATATAATGATCCACTTTCTCTTCAGGGCAATGCGCCATATATCAAGAAGGTCTATCTCTTTTTTTTGTTCTTTATTTGTATTTTCCATATCTTTCACCCTATTATCCTGACCTATCTAGGTTATTTATCCGTCACTCCTTCCTATACAGTCTCCCGTAATGACAAACGTTGTCAGAATATCGTCTCCGGCACAAACACAATATCGTTTTCTTTCAACTGGATATCCTCCTTACTCCCTCTCATTACAGCTTTTATATTCACTTTGATCTCTTCCTCGGCTCCTTCTTCGTTTTTACGTTTAATGACAACTCTTCCCTTGGCCGCGCGCTCTGAAAAACCTCCCGCCTGTGCAATAGCCTGTATGAGAGTGGGCAGATTCGATTTTTTGACTTCTATGGCTCCGGGAGAATTTACCTGTCCGAACACATAAATATGAACGACCATATCAATCGGAATATTCACAATATCCCCTGGCTCTAAAGGGATATTCAAACTGGAATCCCCCTTTAACACCAAATCATCTATGGATATCCTTAAAGATTTGCTTGTCCCATCCTCTTTTTCACGGACCACTATGATCTCATTTCCGGCCTCATTTGTCATGCCACCGGCCTGAGCGATCATGTGCAGTATCGTCTGACGCCCCAGGAGCTCATACCGGCCAGGTTCTGAGACAGCACCCAAAATAGAGACCCGTTTACTCTGATATTCTCTGATGAAAATAGTGACCTGCGGATCCTGAAGATATTTCTCTTCAAGAAGCCTGGTTAACTTCTGCTCTAATTGAGATTTTGTTAGGTCCCTTACTTCTATCTCCCCTAACAAGGGAAGTGTGATGTTTCCATCTTCTGATACCCTCACTGTTTTGTTCATCTCATCCAGGCCGAAAACAGCGATTTCCAGAAGGTCCTGGGGACCTATCTTGTATCCAAGAGACCGCTCCTCCTGTCCGAACAGCAGTAAAGCACAAGAAAAAACAAAAACCAGTACAGCTGCAGTCAATGATTTTTTCATCCCAAACTCCTTATAAAGTGGACCTATTCTTCTATATTAATTCTCTAATTTCATTATATTCTGTATATTACGGATATATTATAATATATTGAGGAAATTAATGGAATTCAAAACACAAATCAAGCCCTTTTATGCTTTTATCAATGTTTTTAAGGATGAAATGGAAGCTTTTTTCGCCAGCTCCAAAATCAAATCAACCTGCCAGTCGAATTTACCCCTCTCTCTTATGAGAGGAAACACTCCGTTTGACTTGGCCAATTGAAAAAGTTTTTCGACCTCTTTATCACCCAGCCTGCCGCAGGTTTTCCTTGCGTAATATCCAACCAGAAGCTCCCTTTTTATGGATTTCTTCCATGACCTCTCATATTCTGAAAGGCCAGATAATCCAAAGGAATCGGCCGGAAACTGCCGCAAAATCGTCTCTGCCGCGATTTTGGAACAAAGAAGGCCATAATAGATCCCTCCCCCGGTCGTTGTTTTGACCTGTGCTGCCGCCTCTCCGACAGCTATCACGCGATGGGAAAATGTTTTTGATACAGGCCCCTGTGCTATGATTTTACTCAGAATCCGCGCATTTTCCAAAGCAGAGGCTTTTTCAGGATACAAACCGGAAACAAGTTTTTTTAAGTAAAAAGCGGCATCTTTTTCTGTAATAAGCCCCAGGCGTGTTCTGTTCTTTTTAACAGGAATATTCCAGGCGAAGGCGCCCGGAGCGACCTTATTTCCTACCATTATGAAAGGGGCTTCTTCGTTGACAACATCCAGCTCAACCTGAGCTCCGTTTATAAAATTTTTGGGATATCCCAATCCTATTTTTTTATGAAGACGGTAATCGATTCCGGTTGCCAGAACCGCTATTTTGGCTCTATGCTTTGTCTCTCCTCTTTGTTTCGAAAAGGAGGTAACTTCTATATAATCTCCAGCATTTCTGATATTCTCCACCCTTGTTCCTGTAAGGATTTTGGCTCCGCAGGACAGAGCTTTATGTGCCAGATTCAGGTCGAATTTTTTTCTGTCCACTACACAGGCGAACACTTTTCCGTGGTCATAACACAGAGATGTCCCGAACGGAGAAATCATATTCATATAAGCAAGTTCGGACAAAATGGAATCCTCTTTGAGCCCGAACCGTTCGAATGCTTCTTTCCCGATGATTCCGGTGCACAGTATATCTTCACCTATCCTGTTTTTCTTCTCAAAAAGCTTCACATCCAGACCGGAATCAGCCAAGAGCCCTGCTGTGTACAAACCGCTCGGGCCTCCTCCGATCACAATAACATCGTCCATTTGAATCATCCTTTATTCATGCCCCTGGGATTATACAAAAAATCAAATAAAATTCAAATCAAATAAGAGCCTCACTTCTCTTCTTCCTCCCATTTGCCCCTAAATGAGATCCAGAATGACCGAAATATTAATTTGAGGTCAAACCAAAAACTCTGCCCTTTTATATAAAAAACATCATACCGGAATTTATCTTTCCTTGGCGCATCCGCTGGAAGATAGACCTGAGCGAGCCCTGTGAGTCCGGGTTTTACTTTCAACCTTTCCCTGTATCCCGGAATTTCTTTCAGCGCCACAATCTTTTGGCTATTGGGCTTCTTGCCCGATTTTTCGCCCATAGCTTCTGTCTCTTCGATCTCTTTTTGAAAGCGCAGCCATCCCGTCCTTCCTCTTTCCACTTCTGCCGGCCTTAACGCCCTGGGCCCTACAAAACTCATGTCCCCTCTGAAAATATTGAAAAGCTGCGGCAGTTCATCCATGGCCGTGACTCTGAGCAAGCGGCCGACTGAAGTGACTCTGTGATCGTCTTTTTCCGCCTGCACAGGAGTGCCGTCCTGTTCAGCATCCTTGATCATGGAACGAAATTTATAGGCCTTGAAAACACGGCCTCCCTTCCCCTCTCTTTCCTGCGTATAAAAGACAGGTCCTCTATCCTCAAGCCATATCAATGACCCGAATAGAAGCCACAGCGGAGAAGATAGAATGATACCAAAAGCAGAAAGAGCCACATCAAACGGCCTCTTTAAAAACAAAAACCTTTTATCCATTCCCCATTCACCATTTGCTGTTTATTATTCCCCGTTGTTGCGAGTTTCTGTTTGCTTCTGCTGTCATTGCGAGCGAAGCGAAGCAATCTCATTCCTGTTTTTGTTTTATTAATGATATGATAGAGATTACGACCAGCACCGCTACTGTGCCTATAGCGTCCATCATAATATCCATAAAAGATGCATTTCTGGGCTTAAGAAAACTCTGTAAAAGTTCGTCCATGCATCCATATCCGATGGTGATAAGCGCTGTGTAGCCTGCCCATGAATACTTCCAGATGCGCTTATCTCCGGATCTGAAAAAACGGTAGATAAGAAAAGACATCAAACCATAAGCAATCACATGTAAAGAACGCCTCAAATAAATATAATAAAGCCCTATTTTATACGGACTTATATCTCCCTTCAGCCATTCCCAGAATTTGATATTCAATCTATAGAGAACAGGCCTGCTCAGGAGCCGGTTCCACAGAGGGAAAAGAAATCCCATCCACAAAAGCGGGGGCAGCCAGTATTTTACCCTCTTCACTCCTTTCCTCCCAAAGACATAAGAAGGTCCTCATACTTTGTCAGCACCACATCCTTAGCATAATACTTTTCCACGTATTCTCTGGCTCTCTCTCCCATTTCTTTCCGTGTTTGCTTTTCCTTTTTTAGCATTTGAAACATCTCTGCCATGCCCTCAACATCATCAGGTTCTCTGTTCAAACCGCATTCCGCATCAGAAATGATATGGGCCACTTCCGACTCATCATCCGTAAATCCAATGACCGGACGCCCGGCAGCCATATAATTATAAAGCTTTGAAGGCACTGAAAGCTGGGTCTTTTTTTCATCCAGAGGCACCAGAAGCAGATCAGACGCACCGAGCAGAAGCGGCAGATCCTCATAGGGTTGAAAAGGAAGAAACACCACATTTTTTAGCTTCAACTGTTTGGCTTTCTCCTCCAGAGCCGGTTTTTTCAATCCCTCCCCTATTATAACAAGACGAAAATTTGCATCACTTTCTATCAATTTTGCTGCTTCCATGACCTTCTCCAGGGTCACATAACTGCTCAATGTCAGTGTGCCTGAATACATGGCCACAAACTTATTTTCCAGAGAAAAGCGGCGCGACACTCTATTATCCTTTGGATAAGGACGCATGAATCCAGCATCAACCCAATTGGGCACGATATGAAGCGTATCATTATTCACTCTTTTATTCAAAAGATTCTTCTTAAAACCTTCGCTGATCACAACAACATCATCGGCCTGTTTGTATATCCATTTTTCAAATTTCTGGGCAAAGTTAATGGCCCATTTTTTCCTTAAAAGGCCTGATTCTATGGAGAGGTCAGGGTGAATATCCTGCACACTCATCAAAACACCGGCTCCCTTCCATTTCCGGGCAAGCCATCCGGCCATTCCGATCTGAAGAGGAGGAAGCCTCAGGAAAAGAACATCGCCTTTCTGGACTCTTCTGAGGTTCAGTATGGACCAAAACGTATAAATCGTCCACGCAATAAGCCTTCCTATATGATGGACCGTGAAGTTTGTTCTGTACCGTTTTACTGTAAAACCATCTTCTTTTTCCGTTAGATAATATTTTCCCTTATAAGGCCTGTGATGGGGAGGCCTGGGAATGGTTGTCACGACCTCCACTCCATGCCCCCGTGCACTGAGATAGGAAGCCAGCTCGTTCATTAAAATGGGCGCACTCCCGTACTCCGGAAGATAATACATGGTGTGGATGTAGATAGTCATGGTTGCCGCAATCCTATGCGTTTCTCTTTTTAGCCCATACGTAAATATAAGCGGCAGCGGGAATAAAAAGCAGAAGGTCAACTCCGAAAAAAGCCGCCGTTGATTCAAAAAAACTGCGTGATGTAAAAAACCCAATAATGAGAACGGATTCAATAAGAAAAGGCCTGTTTGCTTCATCCGCATCTTTTATCCGCCTCAATACATTTTCTTTCAAAATCACATACCAGATGCTGAAAACAGCCGCCACAAAAAAAACAAGTCCCACAATACCTCCGTGCATCATGGCATGCAGATAGGAATTGTGCATATGCTGCGAGTCCAGAAGTATTCTGTCCGCATGAAAACCCCATCCCAAAAAAGGAGATTTTTTTATCTCAACCACAGCCTGCTGCCATGTAAACTGACGTCCGGTAAGGTCTACGAGCCTCTCCAGGCTGCCATGCGCCCGCTGCTGGAATCCGGCCCTCCATAGAACATACGCTGCAGCAGGGCCTAAAAAGAAAAACTGCCACCTGAGCCCCATGATGTAGACCAAAAGCACTCCTACAACAACCAATCCCAGGAGAGCTGTCCGGGATTGGGTCTGCATAAGTGTATAGGTTGACAGGATAAGGGGGGCAGCCCAAATGTATCTCCAGACAGTTTTTTTTGATATGAGCCTGACTCCGGAAATAATGATCAATACAAGAGCAAACCGGGCTACTCCATTGGCTCTCATTTCTCCCAGACCAAAAGGAAGCTCGTAAAACATAAACCTCATCTTCCCGCCAAATCCGTAGTTATATATATCCGGAAGAAGAAGTATGAAAATAAAGATAGATGCCGCATAATTCACAGAAAGGACCTTTCTTATTCTTTCCAGAATGTCTTTCCCTGAAAGTACTATCCAGACAGCCAGCACAGGAGCCAGATAGGCTCCTCCCCAGTAAAGGGCCGTGAGCTTTTCAGGTGAAAAAAAGGATACAGCTATTCCTACAAAGCAATAGTATAAGAAAAAACCAACAGGGTTTGAAAGAGAAGGGACTTTAGCTCCTTTTAAAAGCATCCACATCAAACATATATAGAGCGCCAGAAGCGGCATAAAAGCCCGGGCTCCCTGAAAAAATGCCAATGGATTGGAAAACATCTCCCCTGTTACATTATACGGACCTGTAAACAGGCCGCCCCATAACATGAACCATAGAAGGATAGAAAACATATCTCTAAGACCTTACCTTATATAACCCAGTGAACGCAGCCGTTCTTCGTGGCTCTTAATATCAAAGTTCTCAGGCTGGCTCTCATACTTCTTCTTATAAATGGAATACATGTCTAAAAAATATTCTTTTATTTCAGGATACTCAGGAGCCACATTCAATCGTTCATCCGGATCCCTTTTGAGATTAAAGAGCCTTACTGTATTTTTTTTCAGATTATAAACACATTTCCATTC
>Ga0307421_1000187_pt1 | contig 41599 bp, 35 predicted proteins | sample SalMarWE160270MG_FD_202163 | JGI IMG/M metagenome (GOLD analysis project Ga0307421, IMG submission 202163) | Salt marsh sediment microbial communities from the Plum Island Ecosystem LTER, Massachusetts, United States - WE1602-70 | ecosystem: Environmental > Aquatic > Marine > Intertidal zone >... | reverse complement strand
AATGGAAAAGACCTTTGAGTTTGCCTTTGGCCGAATCACGTATATTCAGTTTCCTCCAATCGTTTGTGGTTAGGGTTTTGATGTAATCGTTGGCATTGATTGCCGATACACTTGCCTTTGGCTTTTTCGGCATAGGCCCCCGGTTGTTTTTTCGTTCAGGGATGTACAGTTCCGGTTTTTCCAAATAAATTTTTTGGTCGCTGTGGATGTCAAGCATGTATACCAGTCCCATATCATCTATCGAACGTGTAAATACAATATCGTTGCCATAAAGGCCATCGCCCCCTACATAATCGAATGTGGTACCTATTTCAAGTTGATGTTTTACGATTTCCGTTGCCAATTCAGGTTTGGTCTTGAAAGTCTTTTCACTGAAGGGAACACCTGCATCCGCGCATCTCTCGTGGTCATCGCACCAAGATATTGGAAGGTAAAGTCTTGTATCGACCAATGAGGCATATTTATCGTTGTACAAATAACCGAAAACCGCTACTTGTGAATTTGCCGTCTTTCCTGCGTTTCCACAATACTGGTGTGCAACACCAACACTTTTCGTGCCTTTCTTTACCCAACCGCTTTCATCAATAAGCAGACCGGTCAGCTTCATCCTGGGCAGCGATTCACCAACCTGCTTTGCTATATGATCGATGACAGCCCTGGCGTCCCAGTTAGACTCGGTAATAAAATGCTGCATCTTATGATAGTCAGCGTTCAATGCTTCGCTTATGCGTTCGATGTTCTTCAAATCACTCTGTACCAAACCTTCGACATATTGAGTAGCCTTGTCGTAATTCGACTTTGTCCTGTTTTGGAAAAAATGTTGATATTCAGTTAAATACAACTCAAGGCGGTCATTAACGGTGAGCAGTGTTTTACCATTATCAATTTCGTTTTTTAAGCTTTTCGCTCGTTACCCATTGCAAACTTGGATTATTCTGTTAATTTTGATTGCAATTTACTAAATAATAACGACTTAACAATGATTATGTTGTAAATAAATAGCATTTTTTAATCTGCTAAAGTAGAATTAGTTATATATTTGTTGCTCAAATATTCATTATATTATAAAAGGATATGATTTGCACTTTGACAAAAATGAAGGAATTTCTTATGCTTTTACTTTGGAATATAAACAAAGGAGTAGTTAAAGATATTCTTCAATATACACCTGAACCAAAATCAGTATACAATAATGTATTGACTTTTATCAGACTGTTGGAGTCAAAGGGTTTTGTTAATCATAAAGCCCATAGAAGATCTTAGGTCTATTATCCCGTGATTTCAAAAGGAGAATATTCTGGTTTTAAAATAAGAAAAATTGTTAAAATATTTCAAACCTCGTTCGATAATAAAATCTCATAATAGAAATAATAAAATAACGGACAAAACCATTTTCATGAAAACTAATATTTATCGAATTATTACCTTTATATTTCTAATTCATTACAGTACTGAGTTTTTTGGTCAGAACAACTACGAACTGTTATATCTCAATAATGATTTTGACAGGATTATTACCCGTGCAATTAATAAAAATACAATTGAGGATTATTATTGGCTTTCGTTGATCCTTAACAAACAAGGAGAATCTTTAGCCGCTGTAAACACATTAGAAGAAGGTGTTGAAAAATATCCTAATAATGAAAAGCTTGAAATCCGACTAACTAATTTGTACTATGAGACAGGTAATTATGTTGCAGCTCAGCCTTATCTTGAAAGATACCAGGTTATTCCTGATATATTCATAAAATATATTGATGTAATTGAATTTCAGGAGAATCATATTCTCGCAATAAAATTACTTAAAGAAAAACTTGTCAGGGATTCTTTGAATTTGAAATATTTAAGCCATTTAGGAGATAATTATTTTAATATTGATAGTATTGAGCCAGCCATAATTTACTATGATAAAATACTAAAACAAAATCCAGATGACCAATCCACAGCAAAAAAACTTGCCAGCTTATATTTGAAAACCAAAAAATACGGTAAATGTATAGAAGTCTGTGATACTATTCTTGCTTCAGATCCATCGAACTTAAAATTTATCAAATATAAGGGGATGGCATATTTCAATAAGGGGGATTTCCTGAAAGCTGAGACTTGTTTTAGTTATATTTATAACAATGGTGATTCAGCTGAATTTATTTTAAAGCATCTGGGGATATGTGAATTTCATAATAGTGAATTTAAAAAGTCGAGAGAGCATTTGACTGATGCATTCAAATTAGATTCGAATGATTATGAAACATGTTTTTTTATAGGCAAAGGATACTTAAATTCACCTACTCCTGAAAAGGGATTATATTTCTATAATCGTGTTGATTCATTATTAAAAGCTGACCCAAAGATTATCTCAACCTTGTATGCAGAGAAACAATCAATTTATAGTGCTATTAATAACTATGAGGAAGCCTTAAAGTGTTATAAGCTTGCATATAAATACAATCCAAAACCTGAGTATTTGTTCTTTATTGCTTCAATGTACCAGAATAATTTGCAAGACAAAAAAAGTGCATATAAGTATTATAATTCCTTTCTGGAAAAACTTCCTCCAAAACCTGATTCAGACCACATTTACGGGGAAAATCAGATTACGGTTTCTTTAAGAAAAATTGCTGAAAGCAAAAGCCAAAAACTTAAAGAGGAGCTGTTTTTTGAAGGTAAATTACCAAAATAATGGATTTATGATAAGATATATCTTAAAATTAGGCTTTCGAAATCTTTTAAAAAGCAAAGGAAACACATTTACAAATATTTTTTGTCTTACGCTTGGGCTTACTATTTTAATACTTATTGCAGTTTTTGTAAGTAATGAGCTGAGTATTGACAATTTTCACTCAAACTCATCAAATATTTATAAAATATCCTATGGTAAATCAAGTGGAACACCTGGTCCTCTCTCTTCGTTGTTAAAAAGTAATTTTCCTGAAATTCAGCAGGCAACACATATCGAAACACATCAATTATTTGCATTATCACCTGTGTTGATGAATGATATAAATGCATTTGAAATTAAGGATTATTACACTGCTGATTCTTCTTTCTTCAAAGTTTTTGATTTTCAGGTATTGCAAGGTAATATAACTGAGGCACTAAGTACACCATTTTCGATTGTTCTAACGGAAAGTGAGGCCAACCGGATTTTTAAAAGCGCAAATCCATTAGGCCAATCTGTGACCTGGAAAACACATCAGGATTTTACTTTTAATATTAAAGCAATCATTAAAGACCCGCCGTTGAATTCCTCAATACGATTTAACGGGTTAATTTCTGAAGCATCAGTAAAAAGAATGACTCCTTATTATCCTGACAACTGGGGGTTTGGCGTTTATGAAACCTATCTTCTTTTGCAACCAAATATTAACATATCAAAATTTGAGCAGAAACTAAGGGGTTATCTTATAGAATATTACAATACTAATTTATCAAATTATGCTTGCCATGATGATGCAAAACTGACACCTCTAAATCTACATCCTTTGAGAGAAGTATATTTTAATAAAAGTCTCACCAACGATTCAACAAACAATGGTAATATATTTCTTATAAAAGTCCTCATAGCCATTGGTGTACTATTAATGCTATTGTCGATAATTAATTATGTTAATCTTTCGACCGCAAGAGCTTCCATGAGAAATAAGGAGATAGGGGTACAAAAAGTATGTGGTTCAAACAAATCAAACCTTATTTTTCAATATTTAACCGAAACTACTATAGTGAGTTTTTTTTCCGTAATCATTAGCTTTTTGTTTACATTACTTTTATTGCCTGCATTTAGCAATTTTATGGGATATAGTACAGCCTTAAGACTGCCTTATGCTTATGCATTAATTGCAATTCCCGGAACATTATTAATCGGAATTATCGCCGGATTATATCCAGCCCTTTTCTTATCTTCTCAAAAAGTTACCGGGATATTAAAAAATAATACCGGAGACCAACGAACTGGTATTAAATTGCGTTATGCTCTTGTTGTATTTCAATTCTTTATCTCTATTTCATTAATCACTTCAACTTTCCTTATCTTTAAGCAGGTTAATTACGTTAAGGATAAAGATATAGGCATTAAGCAAGAACAAATAATATATGCAAAACTGCCATTTGAAATAATGCGCGGGGGAAAAAATGTATTAAAAGAACGTTTGTTAAGTTTACCTACCATAGATAATGTTGCTTTCTCAAGCACTATTCCGGGAAAAATTGAGGGTTTAAGCAGTCAGGAGATAAATGGAAGAACATTTGATTTTGCTTCATTATGGGTTGATCCTGAATTCCTCGAATTGTATGACCTACGTCTAAAAAGCGGCAGATTTTTTTCCAAAGAATATCAGAGCGATATAAATAACACAGCACTTATAAATGAAGCTGCTGTGCGGGAATTCGATTTGGAAGATCCTTTAAAGCTCGAAATAAGTGTGCCTGGAGGAAAGGCAAAAGTTATAGGTGTTGTTAAAAATTTTAACTTTCAATCGTTGCATCACCCGATAGAACCTATGACCATAGTTTATTTACCGGGACAGGGTTCTTTTGTGAACATTAAAACATCTGGAATAGATATTTCGAATACTCTGGCTGAAATAGGAAAAATATGGGAAGACCTTGCACCTGATATTCCATTTAGTTACCATTTCTTAGATTCAACTTTTGAACAATTATATATGAGTGATGAAAAGATGGGCAAAGCCGTATCGTTTTTTTCTTTGATTGCTATATTAATTGCAATTCTTGGAATTTTAAGCCTGACAATCTTTTTATGTGATAGCAAAATAAAAGAGATTGGAATTCGGAAAATAAACGGGGCTAAAATACAAGAGGTAATCCTGACATTAAATAAGGGATTTTTATATAATTTGTTACTTGCATTTTTAATTTCATGCCCAATTACATTGGTGATTATTAGAAAATGGTTAGATAATTTTGCGTATAAAACCAATATTGACCCATGGTTATTCATTATATCCGGAATAATAGTTGGAATTATTTCATTGAGCATTGTGACTTGGCAAAGTTGGAAATATGCTACTATGAATCCGGTAAAAACTTTAAGACAAGAATAAATTATGAAATCGGTGTAAGACCTCTGTACAAATCGGGGTAATCAGAAAGTGATTTGGATAACATATTGAAAATGATTAGAATAAAACTAATGAATTAGAGATTGCTAATTGGCGAAAGAAACTAAGGTTTGGAATTATTTAAAAAAGAAAAACGTGACGAAAAAAAAAGTATTATTATTTCTTGCACAAGGATTTGAAGAATATGAAGCAAGTGTTTTTACTGATGTTATTGGTTGGAGCCGGGTTTTTGGAAAACAAGCTGTTGATTTGGTTACAACAGGACTTCGATCAGAGATAAAATGTACGTGGAATTTTATTGTTCGACCGGAGTTGGAATTTGAAAAAATTAATGTTCAGGATTTTGATGCATTAGCTATAGCTGGTGGATTTGAAAAGGCCGGATTTTACGAAGATGCCTATAACGAGAGACTTTTAAACCTGATTCGGGAATTTGATAAGGGAGGGAAAATAATTGCTGCAATATGTGTTTCTGCCCTGGCCGTTGGCAAATCCGGAGTTTTAAATGGCAGAAAGGCGACCACATATGATTTATTAGATGGAGTCAGAAGAAAACAACTTGCAGATTTTGGGGCAATAGTTCAGGATGAAAGTATTGTGATTGACAATAACATTATTACATCAACAGGGCCTGCAACTGGAATAGATGTGGCATTTATTCTACTTGAGAAGTTGACAGACAAAGAGAATGCTGATATGGTAAAAAAATATATGAGATTTACAGATTAAGAACAATTAAGCTTCAAATGGATATGAAATTAATCCCTTATTCTTAATATATGTTCGTTATCCATTAGGAATTTCAATGTATCCAGGATTGCTTCCCTGATCGAATAGCGGGGTTTCCAACCCAGGTTTCTGATGCGGCCGGTATCCAAATGGACAAAAGGGGTGTCACCCACCCATCCCCGGGAACCACCTGTGAAGCTATAATTAACGTTATGCAGATCGAGCTTGTCGCAAACGATATTCGCGAGATCAACCACATTCATATATTCAGTGTTGCCGAGATTGAAAATATTAATTTTGTCATGTGACTTTTCAATGGCATGCATAATGGCATTGACTCCGTCTTCTACATGCAAATAGGATTTTTTTTGTTTGCCGTTGCCCAGGATCTTTAATTCACCCGGATCGTCCCGAAGCTTTTTAATAAAATCATATATCACACCATGAGTATAACGCGGACCTGTAAAGGATACAAAACGGAAAATCCAGCTTTGCATACTGAAATATTCACAATATGCCTGTATAAGGCTTTCGGCGGCAACTTTTGAAGCGCCGTAGATAGAGGTTTGTATCAGAGGAATATCCTCAGGTGTCGGAATTATCGCGGGTTCACCGTAAACTGTGGCTGAACTGGCAAAGGCAATCTTTTTTATATTATGCACTTTCATTGCTTCCAACACGTTATGTGTCCCGATAATGTTCTGCTCTACATCAATAGTTGTATTATTTATACCTCCGCGCACATCGGCATTGGCCTGAAAGTGGAATACCATATCACAACCGTCCATGCCTGCCGAAAGAGCTGTCCGGTTGAGTACATCATCTTCTATAACTTCATAGCCGGGATTTGACAGGTTATGTTTAATAAACTCATGCTGACCGGTGGTAAAATTATCATATATGATCACCTTATGTCCCAGGGTTATAAGTTTATCCGCCAGGTTACTACCTATAAAACCTGCCCCTCCTGTTATAAATGCTTTCATAGGCTATTGGTTAATGCGTTTGTCGTATTTTTCACCCATGGAGAATTCTTGTCCTTTCACCCTTCGGTTTATCTCCTGCTTAATGGAATGGAAGATTATGGTGTGCACATCTTCTGTGATTTCCATGTCATTTACGGGGGCAGATATGACAAACTCCGCCACAGATGCAAGCTTTCCACCTGTATATCCTGACAGTCCTATGGTTTTAGCACCCTTGGCCCGTGCCCATTCAATAGCTCTAATTACATTGATTGAATTACCACTTCCCGAAATGCCAATTACGATATCCCCGGGCCTGAGGTAGGTTTTGAGTTGTTCGATGAATATTTCATCATACGACAGGTCGTTTGTAATGGCTGTGGTACCGGCAATGTTATCATTCAGGCAATGTGTACGGAATCGTTTTTCCATACCATAAGAGATACCTTTCAGGAAATCACCGGCAATATGTGAAGCATTGGCCGCGCTTCCTCCATTTCCGAAAATATACATGGTTCCCTGATCTTCACGGCATTGCATCAGGATATCAACCAGTTTCTCAATCATGGACTGATCTAGCTTATCAAGGGTACTTTTCAAACGGTTAAAATAGTCGGCATAAGAATTAACAGTATTCATCGGCAAAGTAGATTATTTTTGAACCGTCACGTTCAAATTTAAAATCAATTGTTTCGTATTGTTTTAAAGCAGAGATCAGACCGGGTTGTTTTTCTTCCGGGCAATAAAATAACATGAAGCCACCTCCCCCGGCCCCGAGTAATTTACCACCTGTAGCCCCGTTCTTCATTCCGGTGTCGTAAATTGTATTGATCTCCGGATTACTTATCCTGGAAGCCAGTTTTTGCTTAAGCAGCCAGTTTTCATGAAGGATCTTACCGAAGTCTTCAAGGTTTTCACCATACAGAACACTACGAAGATCATCGACAAGACTTACCATTTGTTTAAGGGTATCGTACTTAGCTTCCTGTGAAGCATTTTGCTTTTGTTCGGCAAGTATGTTTGAAGCTTTACGTTGATTACCAATATAAAACATAATCAGGTTATCCTCAAGCATTTTGTATACCGACTGTTTAATATACAATGGTTCAACACGAACACTGCCGTCGCGGTTAAAATGAATGATATTAAGTCCGCCGAAAGCAGCAGCATATTGATCCTGTTTACCAATGGGTTCTTTCAGTATGTCTATCTCAATCTCACATGCTTCGTTTGCAAGGTCCTCATGAGAAATGAATTTCCGGTTTATGGCATAAAGATTATGTAACAGGCCCACGGTAAAAGATGAAGATGATCCCATGCCTGTGCCTGAAGGGATGTCGGCTATGGAACTGATCTCAATACCGCCGCTGATACCTGTTTTCCTGAGGGCTTCACGAAGCAGGGGGTGTTGCAGATCATCCAGCCGGTTTACGGTTTCCGTTTGGGAATATTTAACCTGTATCTGATCCCGGTAAAAGTACCGGTGTGAAGAAATGTACATGTATTTGTTAACAGAAGTGCTTAGTACTGCCCCCTTGTGCCTGGAATAAAAGGTTTCCATGTCAGAACCTCCGCCTACGAAACTAACCCTGAATGGAGTTCTGGAAATGATCATATTTGCTTATTGTTAATTACAAAATCAGCAAATTTACTCTCTTTTTCTATTAATTGATATTCATCTGCTTTTCTTTTTTCAAACAGTCGCTCAATATCAGACGGTTTTTTACCCCTCCAGGCATAATATTCCATTATCCGTTTTTTGTGAAGGGAGGTTGATATTGTTAAAAAAACTTTTGCATGTGCTGCTTTTCTGATTAGTTTACTGCTTAGAGCAACTATCCCTTCAATAATTAAAATATCATGGCCTTTCAATTGGTAGTTTATTGAACGGGTTTCTCTTTCCGGATGATTAACATATGTATTTAATGTTATTTTTCTCCCTTCAAGTAATGAGGTGATGTCCTTTTCTATGTAATCAATCTGGAAACGCTCATAAACATTGTCTTTTGCTTCCCGGGTTTCTTCCGGTTTTATCCAGTTATCAAGTGGGACACACAACGTGGGGTGCTGGTTTTCTTCAAATTTCATTTTCAGCCAGGCAGCTAAATTGCTTTTTCCCGAACGTGCATTGCCTGCAATGGCTATAATAAAAGGTTTTTTTGTAGTTTTTATATTTTTTTCAGCCAGATGTTCGAATATACCATTATATGGCTCATTTGTAATAAATGTCACCGCTTCATTAAGATCTTTGAAAAAGAAGTCGGGCAGCACACCGGTCTTTTTAAGCCCGTATCCGGTCATAACCCCAACGGTTTTGCACCCTGCATTTCTGCCGGCAAGGATATCACGTTCGGTATCACCTATCATGAAAGACCGGTTCAGATCAATATTATAATCACCGGCAGCATCCAGGAACATACCGGTCTTTGGTTTCCGGCAGTTGCAATCTATTTTGTATTCGGGATTTTCTTCGGGAAATCCTTTATCAGGATGGTGTGGACAATAGTATATGGCATCCAGTTTTGCCCGTTGGTCGCCCAGGGTGGTTTCCAGCTTATTGTGGATGTTTTCAAGCTCATCAATGGTACAAAGGTTACGTGCTATTACCGATTGATTGGTAACAACGACCGACAGGTAGTCGGAACGGTTGATCTTCCGGATGGCCTCTGCTGTAAAATCATATAAATGGAGGTCCTCCGGCCGGTGAATAAAACTGGTCTCTTTATTGATAACACCATCACGGTCCAGAAATATGGCTTTTTGTTTGTGTTTATAACTTTTCCGTTCAATTCTGCCATCAAGGTAATCCTGCTCAACCTCCTTAAGGCGTTCAGGAGTACCCATATCTTTCAGGTATTCAGAAGTATTGTAACCAAACATGGCTGTTTTACTATATATGGCAGGAAAAATATCCCTGCCAAAATCGGCTTTTTCTCCTTTTTCCAGGTATTTCAAAATAACCGGATTAAAAATATAAGCACCTGCATTCACAAGGTTCCGGTAAAAGCGATTATTGGAATGAGGTTTGGGATGGAATGCTTTTACCCTTTTTTCAAGGTCAAGTTCCACAAGGTCACTATCAAAAGGGTGATCGTTCGGATGCAGCACCAGGGTGCATTCGCTTTTCTTTGTATAATGAAAATGCATCAGCCTTTCCAGGTCCATATTGATCATCACATCACCGTAAAATACCAGGAAATCTTCATCCAACCATTCTTCTATCTCTTTGATGCCACCTACCGTACCCAGGGGCTTTGATTCTTCATAATACCGGATATGGACATGCCATTTCTGACCGTTTCCAAAGTAATCAATAATTGAATCCCTGAGGAAATTTACAATAAGGATGATGTCGTCAATACCGGCGTGCTGTAATAAACTGACCTGGTGTTCAAGAATGGGCCATGGCCCTATTCTGAGCATGGGTTTTGGGATGTCCCTGCTAATACCCGCCATACGCGTGCCTTTTCCACCCGCTAAAATAACTGCTTTCATACCCGGTCTGATGATTTTGTCACAAAGAAAATGAATAATCCTGATTATGAAAACTTTTCTTTCAAAAGAGTACTCACATGTTTATCAACTGGAAATGTAAGATCATTTGTGTTCAGACCCGATATGGAAACCCACCGGAATGACTGGTTTCCGTTTTCCATCTTTTCAAAATCAAAAGGACGTGCAGATATCCTGAAACTTACAGGTTCTTTGAATTGAACCTGATAATAAATGCTGATGAGTTGATTATCAGGGAAAAACAGTGACTTTACAAAAAAATCGGTTGTATAAAAATGCCGGATGATATCAATCTCCTGGCCAAATTCTTCAATAGCTTCTCTTTTTATGCAATCAGCCGGGCCCTCTCCGAATTTCATTCCTCCCCCGGGAAATTTAGTCATTTTTGTATCGAGCATGTATTCATCCGATATCAGTACTTCTTTCTTTTTATTGATAACCAGTCCGTAAACCCTGATGTTAAAATGTTTAATAGTATGTTCCAGCATGGTTTGATTGGATCAGCTGTTTATTATTTAGTATCTGTCCATAATGTCCGATATCTGCGTTGCTGCTCACATTTTAAATCCTCGAATACCTTAGTATACTGCGGTTTAAAATGTTTTTCACAACATAAATTATTTTTAAAGGTGTTCAAGAGCTCACTTCGTTCGGTTCGCGCGCCTTGATCTCGAACATTCTGAACAAACACTGCGAGTTTATAGACAAACTCTATTTAGAGTCTGTCTATAAACTCTGCAAAATGTTTCATCGCTCATGTGTCTGTTCATAATGTTTCATTTGCAAGGCTTGTGCAGTCCGGAAATGCGGAGTTTACCAATCGTAAATGAGCAATTTCCGGACAAGCGTAACGCGGCAAATGGGACTTTATGGACAGACACTATTTATGTTAAAGCTCTGCAACTACCTTGTAATAATTGTATTTTCTACCCCTGAAAGCCGGGATAACTATACTGTCATATAAAGTATCATAATACCGCATGGGTTTGGGAAAGGCTTTCTTTCTTTTCCATTTGGTAAGGATCTGTTTGGAAAGATTACCGTATTCATCCACCTTAACAGCTGAAATATAAGACCTTCTCGGATTACCAAAGCTTTTCATTCTTTTTCTCTCTTGCAGGTTTTTGATATGATCATTAAAGACAAACACCAGCTCGTTTTTGTCAATAGGGGCTATCAGGGCATAAGAACAATAGTGTTCGTTATAAAGATCAAGAATACCCGTATTGCGAATATATTCCCTGTAATACTGGGGTTCTGTTTCGCTGTTTTGCAGGTGCCGGATATCATAGCTTTGTTGTTTGGGTATGACCTGATTCCAGTATATGCTGCCGTCAGGGTTAAAGCAGGTAAGTAAAATGTTGTTGTAAGTATTGTAGGTTTGATTAAAAAACTGCTCGGCTATTAAAATTATCCTGTCATTGTCCCGCAACAGCAGATCAGTGGCCACATATTCGATCAGTTCTTCACCCGAGATAATGGGTTCATTTATTTCGGCCAGCTGTTCAAGGAACTGACTGTTGAAATCTTGCATGCGGTGATCATATATTTGTCCGTTAACCGGATCAATTTTGAAGAAAAAGGTCCCCCGCACACCCGAATTATACATCTCCGAATACATTCCCACACAAACAAGGTCACCATTATCGGCAGCAACAATTTTTACTCCCCTGATATACCTGTTTTCATAAGTTAAGGGATACTGATAAAAATCCTGACCTTCATTGATGATCCTGAAGAGGATGTAGATATTTTTCACTGACCGGAAGAGATCCAGTGGATTCTCACGTTTAAGCACGCTCAGGATTGAAACATTACCATGTTCATCTACAAGATATTCACTTTCCTGCGGTCCCTGGCGTGTATATTCAAATGAATCCTTTCGCTTCCAGAGCAATTTAAGACCCTTGTCAAAGACAAAATATTCATTGAATTGTACTTTGGAAAGGTTCACTTTAGTGGGACAGGCAATCAGTAATTTTGTTTCTTTTTTCGAAAGTGCAAAATGGAAGTCTGACCAGTTACCTTTGATGAACTCCATGGTTGTGATCTCAATCTTTTCTGTTGAAGGCAGAAGGGTGCTTTTATCGATTTTTTGATAATAAAGTGTAATGTTCTTAAATCTGCGTTTTGATATAAAAATATATAGTTCATCATGAAAGTGGACTATCGTTTCAAAGGTATATGTCTTTAAACCTTCATGCAGTTTTATTGGTTCCTCTTTTAACAGATTCAGATCGTTATCCAGTTTTTCCAGGTAGTATTGATTTAACTGGTGTTTGATCACATAAAAGTTAGCAATGTCGTGGCCGATGATCTGATGTATTGAGGTACTGCTGTAGTTAAACTCAAAATCACTTGCTGTGAGGGATATGTCGTTTTCCTGCGGGAGAATTACCTGGCGGCCAAAAAGGACAAGAATAAGCAACCAGAAGGTTTTTTGTATATTATTCATAGTATATACGTTTTTTCCGATTTCACCAACCTGTATTATTCGCACGCCTTGATCCCGGATATTCTGAACAAACACTATAAGTTCATAGACAAATTCTGTATAAACATCATTTATTTTTATGAACCCTGGCCCGGTAAAGCAAATAATGCAGGTTAGCGGTACTAACAATATGACAGGTACTGATCTTTATACCCTTAAAATTATAAAATAAAATTCTTATATCCTCATATATTTTCCTTCACAGCTTATAAAACCCTCACCTTATCTTCTGTTCAATATAATAGATCATGTCTTCGGTCTGTTCAGGTTCAAACCAGGCAATGTCGTTATACCGGTTAAACCAGGTGATCTGCCTGCGGGCATATCTCCTTGTGTTTCTTTTGATAAGTTCTATTGCCCGGTCAGTCGTAATATTATTTTCAAATGCACTGAATAATTCTTTATACCCGACTGTATTTAATGCATTCAGTTGTTTTTGAGGGTACAAATCCCGGGCTTCTTCAATTAGTCCGTTTTCTATCATCTTATCCACTCTTTTGTTAATGCGTTCATATAAATTTTTCCTGTCTGTGTTCAGGCATATCTTGATGCTGTTAAAGGGGCGTTTTTTTCGGGGTTTTGTTAATAAGGATGAATATGGTTCACCGGTTATTAATGATACTTCAAGAGCTTTAAGCAAACGTTTTGAGTTTTTAAGATCCGTTTGTTTATAATATGCGGGATCAAGTTTCTTAAGCATGAGGCGCAGGCTTTCTATTCCTTCGTTGTTCAATATACCCGTTAATTGTACTCTTATGTTCATATCTGCATCAGGAAGGTCGTCAATACCATGCAGGATAACATCAATATACAAACCTGTTCCCCCAACAAGGAAAACAATATCATGCTGTTGAAATAGTTTTTCCAGCACATCAAGTGCTTCCTGTTCATATATGCCGGCATTGTAATAGTCGTGAATTGATTTGTGGTGGATTAAATGATGAGGCACTTTTTGCAATTCTTCATCCGTGGGAACAGCTGTACCTATTCTGAGTTCCCTGTATACCTGGCGTGAATCGCAGGAAATTATCCCGGTATGGTAATAAGATGCCAGTTCTGCACCGGTACGGGTTTTTCCAATCCCTGTTGGCCCACAGACAATAACAAGGTTTTTCATTGTTTATTGACAAACTCTGATTAGTGTCTGTCCATAATGTCCGATATCCGCGTTGCTGCTCACATTTTAAATCCTCAAATACTTTAGTATACCGCGGTTTAAAATGCTCACGCGCCTTGATCTCGAGCTTTCTGAACAAACACATGACTAGTTAAACATTTTGCCTACTTCATAAACAAACTCTGATTTTATGATTAGGTTTGGCTATTCTTATTTTGTAAGCGGATAAGGTTTAGCGCCGATCCTGCCTTAAACCATTTGATCTGGTTGTCATTACAGGAATGGTTTACCGGAATTTCCACGGTCCGTTTGTCGGAGTGGTGAAGGACAACTGTCAGCGGTGTACCGGGAGCAAAATTTTCCAGTCCGGTAATGTCAATGATATCATCCTCTTCAATCTTATCATAGTCGTCTTTATCGGCAAAGCTTAGTGCCAGCATTCCCTGTTTTTTAAGATTGGTTTCGTGAATTCGTGCAAATGATTTTACCAGTACTGCCTTTACTCCCATATAGCGTGGTTCCATTGCAGCATGTTCGCGTGATGATCCTTCGCCATAATTTTCATCACCGACGACAATTGAAGATATTCCATTCTTTTTATACATGCGTTGTGTAGCCGGCACTTTATCATATTCACCCGTAAGATGGTTTTTAACGAGGTTGGTTTCGTTATTGAAAAAATTGACTGCTCCGATCAGCATGTTATTTGAAATGTTATCAAGGTGCCCCCGGTAATGAAGCCACGGGCCGGCCATTGATATATGATCGGTCGTACACTTGCCTTTTGCTTTTATCAGCAGGCGTAGACCTCTTATATCTCCTCCATCCCAGGGTTCAAAGGGCTGAAGCAGTTGCAGCCTATCTGATTTGGGATCAACATGAATTTTAATGTCAGAACCATTTGTTGCAGGTTCCTGATAGCCCCTGTCTTTTACTTCAAAACCTTTTACAGGCATCTCAATACCTTTTGGTTCATCCAGCTTTACTTTTTCACCATTTTCATTTTCAAGGTAGTCGGTAACCGGATTAAAGATGAGTGTACCGGCAATGGAATAAGCTGTTGTAATTTCGGGTGAAGCGACAAAGGCATATGTGTTGGGATTACCATCGTTGCGTTTGGCAAAATTCCTGTTAAAGGAAGTCATGATAGAGTTTTTTTCCTCCTTACTTGCATTGTGGCGGGCCCATTGTCCGATACATGGCCCGCATGCATTTGCCAGTACCACTCCGCCGATCTTTTCAAACACATTTAAAATACCATCACGATCGGCTGTGTATCTTACCTGTTCAGACCCGGGTGTGACAGTGAATTCAGATCTTGCAATGAGTTTTTTATCTATAGCCTGTTGAGCTATGGATGCAGCGCGGGTTAGGTCTTCGTAAGACGAATTGGTACACGATCCTATCAAACCTACTTCGAGTTTTTCAGGCCATCCGTTTTCTTTAACTGTTTTTGCCAGTTCTGAAACCGGCGTTGCCAGGTCGGGAGTAAAGGGACCGTTAACATGGGGTTCAAGTTCAGACAGGTTGATATCTATAAGCTGGTCAAAATATTTTTCAGGTTCAGCGTATACTTCTTCGTCACCTGAAAGACAGGCGGTAATTTTTTCAGCTTCAAGGGCAATATCCTCCCTTCCGGTGTTTTTAAGGTAATCAGCCATTTTATCATCAAAGCCGAATACCGATGTGGTTGCCCCGATCTCAGCACCCATGTTGCATATTGTTCCTTTACCGGTGCAGGAAATAGAACGTGCTCCTTCGCCAAAATATTCAAGGATGCAGCCTGTGCCACCTTTTACACTAAGTATACCTGAAACTTTTAAAATAACGTCCTTGGCGGAGGTCCATCCACTCATTTTTCCTGTAAGCTTAACTCCTATCAGCCTGGGGAATTTCAGTTCCCAGGGCATACCTGCCATTACATCCACCGCGTCGGCACCACCAACACCAATGGCGATCATACCCAGCCCGCCGGCATTCACTGTATGGGAATCGGTGCCTATCATCATTCCACCGGGGAAAGCATAGTTTTCAAGCACTACCTGGTGAATGATACCAGCTCCCGGTTTCCAGAATCCAATACCGTATTTATTGGAAACGGAAGCCAGAAAGTCAAATACTTCTTTATTATCGCGGGTGGCCGTCATTAAATCTTTTTTTGCTCCTGCTTTCGCCTGTATCAAATGATCACAATGCACCGTGGAAGGGACAGCAACTTTTTTCTTTCCTGCCTGCATGAATTGAAGTAATGCCATTTGTGCAGTAGCATCCTGCATTGCAACACGGTCGGGATGAAATTCAACATAGTCTGTTCCACGACTAAAAGCATGATGAACATCCTCTTTTGCCAAATGGGCATAGAGCACTTTTTCGGTTAAGGTCATGGGCCGGTTTATTATTTTACGGGCCGTATCAACCTTATCTTTAAAACCTGAATAAACATTCCTGATCATTGAAATATCAAAAGCCATATTCTGTATTTTTTAAAATGTACCGCAAAATAAAGAAATCATAATAAATTTCTTATTCAAATAATCGGATATCTTGTTATATTTTTTTATGCTCATGCTGATCTGGGAATATAACCGGTTGCCGGATGCTGATCACGGGTGACTACTCAGGTAACATATGCAGTTTATATACTGTTCACTAAAAAACACGTTTTACCCAATATATCCTGTATTATTCATGCGTCAAGTTTGGGGCAGATGCAAGGCGTCAGAAGCTGAAGCTGTAGAACCCTACCGCGAAGCTTTCGCGACGAAGCAGATGCCCTGAAATTGGCGCACTTTGTAAAAATGAATGAAAAATATATTTCACGGTTCTAATTTGTTATTTTAATGTTCTTCAACATATTACATAATTCTCATTCATTTTTATGAACCTTTAGCTCGGCGAAGCCAATAATGCAGGCTATATTGTCATATCCTGTATTATTAATGTAGTTTGTAATGCAGGCTGTTTGAATATTTTCATACAATCAGGTACCGTTATAAATGAAATTGCTTATTTTTAATCCTGAAAACATAGCTTAAACAACCTGATATGAAATACCTGGCTGTTTTACAGGAAATGTACCGGATATCAACGGCATCCATCAGGGCCAATATAGTCAGAACTATTCTTACAGTATTGATAATTGGCTTCGGTATTATGGCTTTGGTAGGGATCCTAACGGCTATTGACTCGATCAAAGGATCAATAAGCAGTCAGTTTGCAACAATGGGTGCAAATACATTTACTATTGAGAGCCGCGGTATGGATATCCAGATTGGTAACCAACGTCAGAGGCGCAGAAATTATGACTATATTTCATATCGTCAGGCACGGGATTTTAAAGCACGGTTTAATATGCCTGCCACGATCTCGATTTCTGTCCATGCTACCGGTATGGCAACAATCCGGCGCGGATCGAATAAAACGAATCCCAACGTTTCTGTTACAGGAACCGATGAAAACTACCTTATTACAGCAGGTTATGAAATTGACAAAGGCCGGTTTTTTACAGAGCAGGAAATTGAAATGAACCGGAATTTTGTTGTTATCGGAAACGAACTGGTGAATAAACTTTTCGAATCGAATGAACCGGTGATTGGAGAAGTGATCTCAATCGGTAATGGGAAATTTAAAGTAATAGGTGTGTTGGGAGAAAAGGGGACAGCAATTAACAGTAGTGATAATGTTTGTCTGTTGCCATATACCGTTGTAAGGCAATATTTTTCGCGTCCTGAAATGAATTATTCCATAAGCATAACTCCGCGAAGTCATACTTTGTATGAACAAACTGTCGGCCAGGCGGAAAGCCTGTTCAGAATAACGCGTAATTTGCATGTCACCGATGAATCGGATTTTGTTATTAACAAAAGCGACAACCTTTCAAAGATGTTCATTGAAAACATAAAATTTGTGACTATCGCTGCCACTGTCATTGGTATAGTAACTCTTTTCGGAGCTGCTATCGGACTGATGAACATCATGCTGGTTTCGGTTACGGAGAGAACCAGGGAAATTGGTATACGAAAGGCAATAGGAGCAAAGCGCGGTTTTATTAAACAGCAGTTCCTGTTTGAAGCGGTACTGATCTGTCAGTATGGAGCAATTATCGGAATAATACTGGGAATAATTGTCGGGAATATTGTTTCGATGGTATTGAAATCACCGTTTATTGTTCCCTGGAAATGGATGATCGCCGGATTAATATTATGCACGGTTGTCGGTTTGATCTCGGGATTTTTTCCTGCCCTAAAGGCATCCCGTCTTGATCCGATAGTCGCGTTACGTTATGAATAACAGGATATTGGCGTGGATGAATAACAGTATTGTGAATTAAATAAATATTATTTATTGATTAACAAGTAGATATGCAGCCTTTACAAATTGAAAAAACAGCTACTACACCCCGGATCGATTTTAATCCCGGCGACGGTATATTAAGGATCGAAGGACGGTCAATTCCGGAAAATCCCGGTGAATTTTTTGAAAAGCTCATTGCATGGATTGAAGAATATTATGATGATCCCGCGGAAAGGACTATACTGGAGCTTAATCTGGAATATGTTAACAGCGGATCATCCAAGTACCTGCTGGGAATATTGAGAATAGCAAAGAAGATGTATGATGATGGGAAGAATTGTGTTATAAACTGGTACTATGAAGAAGATGATGAAGCAATTTTCAGTCTTGGAGATCATTACAAAAAGACAATAAAAGTACCTTTTAACCTTATTGAGTATATTTGATCGGATAAAAAAAGGGACCTGTATATGATCCCCTTTTTGTATGCCTGTTTTTGGTCTTATTTAGTGTCTGTCCATAATGTCCGATATCCGCGTTACGCTTGCCCGAAAATTGCTCGTTTACGACTAGTAAACCCCGCTTTTCCGAACCGCGCGAGCTTTGCAAATGGAACCTTCAGAACAGATACGTGACCAGTCAAATATTTTGACTACTTTATAGGCGGGCACTATTTTACTGAATTCATATACTCGATGAATTCACATACTTTAGTTGAATATCCCATTTCATTGTCATACCATGATACTACTTTCACAAAGTTGGGATTTAACATAATACCGGCTCCTGCATCAAAAATTGATGTTCTCGGATCCCCTAAAAAGTCATTTGAAACAACCGCTTCTTCAGTGTATCCCAGAATTCCCTTCAATTCATTTTCTGAAGCCTTTTTCATTAATTTGCATATCTCTTCATAAGTGGTGGATTTTTCCAGGCGGCAGGTAAGGTCAACTACCGACACGTCCGGGGTCGGTATACGAAATGCCATTCCTGTAAGTTTACCGTTCAGTTCGGGAATTACTTTCCCAACAGCTTTTGCTGCACCTGTGGATGATGGAATAATATTCTGTGAAGCACCCCGTCCGCCTCTCCAGTCTTTCATCGAGGGCCCGTCAACTGTTCTTTGGGTTGATGTTGTAGCATGAATTGTTGTCATTAATCCTTCCGTAATTACAAAATTGTCGTGGAGGACTTTCGCTATCGGTGCCAGACAGTTGGTCGTGCAGGAAGCGAGAGAAATAAAGCTCATGTCATTGCTGTAACTTTTTTGGTTTACACCCATAACAAACATAGGCGTATCGTCTTTCGAAGGTGCTGACATGATCACTTTTTTTGCGCCTGCATCAATATGGCCCCGGGCTTTTTCTTTAGTAAGGAAAAGACCTGTTGATTCAACAACATATTCAACTCCTATATCACTCCATTTCAGATCTGCAGGATTTTTTTCTGATGTCACACGGATAGGATTTCCGTTAACAATCAGTTTGCCGTCTTTAACCTCAACACTACCCTGAAAGCGACCGTGGGTTGAATCGTATTTCAGCATATAAGCCATGTAATCGACATTTATCAAATCATTGATACCTGCTATTTCAATATTATTCTGATTCATAGCAGCACGAAATACTAATCTTCCAATGCGGCCAAAACCATTGATTCCTACTTTAATTTTTGCCATAGTTTAAATGATATTATTTAATTATTAATAGTAACTTGGGAAAATGAAATGCAAAAATAAAAAAATTAATTCAATTGGTCAAAAAGGATAAAGAGTTTTTAATATTCGGGAAAGTTTGATAATTATCCGGCTGGTTATAATTTAGTTGCTCTTGTTTTCAAAATAGTCATTTACAATAGTAAACTCCGCATTTTCGGACCGCGCAAGCCTTGCAAATGGAACCTTCTGTACAGACACCTGTATATTTAAGCATTTTACCAACTTTATAGACGGGCACTATTTAACAATCTATTCCAAAAGGATTTTGTCAATTTCGTCCGGCTGACCGCGGAATTGGGCATCGATAACTTTTCCAAAGCGGTAGCTTACAAAAAGTGCGAAAAAAAATCTGCTGTCGTTTTCAACTGCCATGATGGGCATTTTTTTCAGAAAGGCATCGAATATAATCCCCGTTTCAATTGCATGAAATACTTCATCAAATTTGCTGAACTCAAATGTAAAACCTATTTTACCATAAGCACCGGGAACAACTGACAGTTCGTCAAAACCTTTGAAAAATGATGCTTTGCCTTCAATATAACCGGTTGATGTATGATTGCTTGTCTCAAATTTTTCTATTTTTCTTATACCCGGTCCCGTGGGATTGTTGTTATCGTAGTACAGGATTTTATAATAAATGGGTTTAAGGAAACCAATTGCAGGGCCGACATTGTAAAAGTAACGGATAGAAATACCGCCACGGTCCCGTTTTCTGAAAATTTCATTTTGTAAACCGATACCGCCGCGTAAGTTGATGAAAAGATTGGTTTTTCCGTAAACAAAACTTCCGCTTGCAGGATAAGTGTTGGTGGAAAGCCGTTCTTCTTTCGGATGCTTGATATTTGCTAATTCAACTTCGTAGGTTGTTTTTTTAAATGCATCGATTCTTTTGGCATACCGGAAATTTGCAGCCATGCCATTTGAATTTAACAGAAATGCAATTGTTCGTTCATTACGGTAGAATATCTTTTCCTGTTCCTCAATTTCACCCTGCCCACAGGCTGGTTGAAGGATATAAATCAACAATATGAGGACATGAACTATACGCATATATCAACCTCTTCATATAATATATGAAACATCTTCATAAGAGGCTAAAATACGAATAAAAAATTAAAAATAAGGAGGGAAAAGTTTAGCTGTTTTCAGTATCTGACTGTTCTGTATCTTCTGAAGCGTAAGCCGGACAAACTTTACTGCTACCACAGGAAATTAAAAGTGCGATAACAAATATACAGGCAACCGTCAGGGCTAACAATTTTTTCATAATATATGTTATTTATTATTACTTTTCAAAAATAAGTAATCTTTTTTGTTATAAAGCAATCTCTATCCGTGATTTTCTACCTGCTGAGGTTCTCCCTTAACATACGCGGGACAAACTTGTTCGTTACAAGAAGTTAATACACCTGCCAACATTAAAGCTGCTACGAAAACTACAATAATTTTTTTCATTACCTGAATTTTTAGTTAAACCTTGTATTAAAACAAATTATCTCCATGGAAATTGTAATGACCGGGAGATTTTTGAAATAATACGATAGCAGCAGCCTTTTGTTACATTTTTTACCTGCTGCATGACAGGTGTTTATATTGTTTTGATAAACGGCCAATTATTAATGTTGGATAAATAATAAAGGCGGATAAAAAATCCGCCTTTTTATACTGTTTTTGTTATGGTTACTTTATGATCAGTTTTCCGGTTATTCTGTCGTTTTCTGTTAGGAAGGAAATATAAAATAATCCTTTATTAAGATCTCCGCTGTTTATCTTAATGAACTCACTATGATTTGTGATCCTGTTCTTATAGACAATGCTTCCGTCCCGCGCGATGATCTCGATGGTATACGTTTGTGGCAGATTATCCGGCAGCCTGATGAAGAATATTCCCTCGCTGGGATTTGGATAGATCAAAATTTCATCGGAGATCAGGAGTTCTTCCGTAGCAACAGGCAAATTAATATAAAAGCTGCCTTCATAATCTGTCGATTTAGGATCATCAGTATCACTGTCGTTTACCGTTATTTTATAATAGACCGTAATGCCCGGATCCTGTGCCGGTATGGTAGCTTCAAACACATCCCCGTTTATGTCTGAACGTTCAATGGTGATCTTGTTCGGATAATCACCTGCTGAATAACCGTAAAACAGGTATACTGAATTGGATTCCACGTATGTATCATCAGTAATGGTCGCGGTTATTGAAATGTCATCATCTTCATAAATGGTTTCGGGTGTGATGGTAACCCCGCTGATCTCAGGTGCTTCATTCTCCGGCACATATTCTGTGATATCATCTGCCGACCGTAAGAGGATCCTGAATCCACCGGTTGAATGGTAGCCTATTCCGGTTACCGTGTAAGTAGAACCGGATACCGGTTCAAAATGGAATATATCATCATCCACCAGCAGGGTATCCTCTCCGTCACTGATTTCCCACATGCCATCGCCGGCATCGGCATCAGTGCATCTTCCATCCAGAATAGTTATCAAAACCGATTCATAGGGTTCTGTAACTTCATCGGGATTAAGCACAACCGGGGGTAATTCATGATCAATCTGATCAACCTGTATATAGTCAATGTTTTTTATTACCGTAAGTCCGGAATTTTCGTCAACAGTACCTGACAGGGTAACCGAGTCGCCTGCCTGAACATCATTATCTCCGTTGTCATAAACAAATATGCCATTCCATGCTTTTACCGAATCCTGAATAAAAAATCCATCGCTTTTAACAGCTGTTACATACCCTGAAGTAGAAACAAACGTTCCCAGGTATGGAGAATCACCTGAAGGATCGGTAGTGAATTGTATATCAGAAATTGACACATTAAGAGGTATTGTATAGGAAGCTTTTTCTCCGGTTGATTCGTTATCGTCATCCGTGGCCGTTATCATGTAATAAACAGTTGTCACGGGTTCCCGGGCGGGTATTGCTGTTTCGGCTGAATAAGCTGTATCTCCGGTTAGGACCATCATAGGGATAATGTTAATGAGGTGACCGGATTCCGTGCCCCAGGCTAATATTGCATCAGTTATTATACCATCAGCATCGGTAATGTAGCTTTTAATTATAACTTCATCAGTTTCATCAGGTTTCTCAGGTTCAGTAAGGATATAATGGATCCCAGGTTTAGTATTCCCCGTTGGTTCGCCGTGGAAACCAAGATAGTCGAAATTATCCTGTTCATATACAACCCATTCCGAATTACCGGCATCTGTTCCGGCGGAAACTGACCAGTCAGTGTTGCCCGAAGTTACGGTAAGCTTACGCGCGAGGGTGTGATCAACTGTAGCCTCGTCCACTCCTGCAACATCCCATGCATTTCCCGGATCTTCATCAGGATAACCAATGGCATCGATCAGGACTTCGTTCTTAAACAATCCTATGGCATCATCACCGTTAAAGGCTGCTATTCGCGAACCGGGAGTACTGTCATCATAAGTTGTTACGGTATCGCCGACCCGGATAATTTCTTCCCGGGATCCGGCATTATAAATAACATGCACATCACCATCAGGCAGGGTGCCGGTAAGCTGAAGCACATATACAACACTGTCCACGGGTGTTTCATCAACCATTATTCTTCCCCATCCGGCACCGTTATTGGATTGTTTCAGGGCATATTCAGAAAGGTCAATATCAGAACCTGTTCCGTTGTAGATCTCGATGGCCTTGTTATTATCGCTGCCTTCGATATATTCGGATATTATGAGGTCGTCCGTAATAACAGGTGTTTTCAGAGTTACTTTAAGAACTCTCAATTCATCCTGAACATTGGGAATGAGCTGATTGTCTTCAGCAATTAGATATACATCATATGCAGCTCCGGCTGTAAGTCCGGTAATTGTGCCGCGGAAAGTAAGCGAATCTTGCTCTACTGGTATGGTACCCCCTTCAAGAACATCCTGTTTTTGGGGTGCCGGATCTCCTGAATTTTGCACCAGGTAATAAATTCTTCCTTTTTCATTGAGCTGAACGGCGATTTCAAATCCTTCTGTTGTAATCTTCTTTATCAACGGGAAAGGATCAATAAATGCCGGGGGTATAAGGTCTTCTTCAGCCTCACTTGCTGTAACCGTCCATTCTTTTGTTGTAGTTCCGTCTTCAGCAGTTACGGTGTAGGTAACCGGATTGGTAAGATCGATACTATCCCCCGAGGCAGGATCAATTACGGCACCCGGTGATACGGTTATTTCGGGGAAAAGGCTGTCAGCTTGTGTCCCGTATAGCAGTTCGACTTCCACGGTGGCATTGACAGAATTGATAACCGCTTCACCCGCTTCCTGATCAAGTATAAAATTCAGGATCTCCGCTTCATTATCAGGTATGGTTGTAAAGCTCCAGGTGTCATTTCCGGCAATACCCGGGAATTCATTATCCTGGAAATCTGTAAAGGTTCCCGGGCTGATCTCCACATAATATTCGGTACTGACATCCAGGGGAACTGACGGACTTATTGTGACCAATTCCCTTGCAACAGTGATCTTTGTATTGCCGATCTGAATAGATTCAACTTCTGAATCATCTGCTTTTTTTCTTATGGTAATTGTTCCCTCATCGCCTTTAAATACTCTTTCGTTAAAAATGATCTCAAGTGAGGGAGAAGTATCCACGTTAACTTCTTCATTGGGTGGAGACAGGCTGATTATTTCAGGATCAATTGTATCGGCCAGATACAGAAATCCGGATTCATCGCAGAAAGTGGTATCCTGCGCATCTGCAATGCGGATGTTTACCGAATCGGTGCCTGCATCAAGCGGTATGGGAAGCTTGTATCCGCTCCATTGTGGCCCGAAAGGGTTGTTGTTAGTAGGATCAAACCAGTGGGGGACCTGGGGGTCATAGATCCATATCATAAAGCTGTCAATATTTGCTGATGTCCATTCGATAACTGCCGAATCACCAACAAAATATGTATTTCCCCCCACGGGGGAAGTGAGATCCAGAGAACGGGGAGGAGTGGTGGTTATTTCGAGTACCGTGGAATCTTCCTGGCAGTCAGGAACGGCTTCATCATTGCATGCCAGTATATAGATTTTATAGTCTGTTTCGGCATCGAGCCCTGTAACAATTACACCCGCTGAATCATTTGCTGTAGCAACAAATGCATCTCCGGCAAGTATTTCCGTGCGGTTAAGGGCCGGGTCGGCGGCCGGCCGTGTAACATGGTATACTGTGCAATTCATATCCATTTGTACTACAAGAGTAAATTTGTCATCACGGATATTATAAGTTTTCGGGTAATCCGGTAAAAAATCCGGTGCCGTTTGTGCATTTATTGAAATAAATGTAAGCAACAGGCTTACTATAAATAACAGAATGGAGGGCGTGGTTTTTTTCATGATGTGTTTTATTTGGTTATCGGATTAAACGGAATATAAAAATAAAACAAAGTATTGATCAAATCAAAAGAAAAAGAAACAGATATGAAAAATAAAAGAATATGTTTTGCGGTGGCCTTTTGAAGTTTTCAATAGTCCCGAAGCTTGCTTTTTTTCACACGGAAATAAACCGGTATACCTGTAAGCACAATAGCAACAGCGATCAATGATTCAACCGGCCGTTCGGCCAGGGTCAGGAACAGGATGATCAGGAAAAGTATGATAAACAATGCTGCGGCTGTTTTATATAACATTCCCGGGGGATTATCCTTGTCTTTAATAAAAAAAATACCGAATGCCGTTATTACCGGAAAGATACTTAATGAAAACCCCATATATGTTAAAATTTGATCAAAAGTACCCGTGAGGATCATAATAATTGAAATTGTGCTCTGGATGATTACTGAATAGTAGGGGACCCGCGCGCGGGGATGAATCTTACCGGCAAAGGAGAAAAAATGTCCGTTTTCTGCCATGGCATAATATATCCTTGGTCCAAGGATAATAAAAGCGCTGATCGAGGATAAAAGGGCTATGGCGACAAACAATGAAAAGATCCTTTCCACGGCAGCACCGAAAAGTTGCCGGGCAGCCAAACTTCCCACAGCCAAAACCCCTTTCATTTGCTCAATCGGAATAGCATAAACAAACAGGTAGTTAAGGGCAAGGTACAGGATGATAACAAGGCCTGTGCCAATTAACAGGGAGAGAGGAAGGTTCCTGTCCGGGTTTTTTATTTCCGAACCCAGGTAGGACGAGGCATTCCAGCCACTATACGCGAACATGATCCATATTAGTGATAAACCGGCAGCTTTTAGTCCTGAAAATTCGCCCGGTAATCCGCTGTTGATGAATACCCTCTGATGATCGCCATTTCCAGTCAGTAATCCCGCGGTAACAAGAAATATGATCAAAAGGATTTTTACGAAAGTAAGTATGTTTTGCACACCTGCACTGGTTTCGATCCTGCCCAGATGGGTCAGGGTGAAGATCACAACAATCATTATGGCCAATCCTTTCCTGAACATGATCGCATTTTCAGGTTGCTGAAAATTTGTTCCCAGTCCGTTCAGGAAATACTCACCGAATGCGATAGCAGATGCGGCAACAGGTGCAGAAAATCCGACTATGAAAGATATCCATCCGCTTAAAAAACCCGGTAAGGGGTGAAAGATGCGGGTGATATATAAATATTCCCCCCCCGCGTAAGGATAGTATGTTCCTATTTTTCCGTAAACCACAGCTCCCAGCAGAGCAATAAAACCTCCGGTTAACCAGAGTACAAGTATGAGAATGGGATTGGGCAGGTTATCCATCAGCAGACCGGAGGTGGTAAAAATGCCCGCACCTATCATATTTGCTACCACGATACCGGCAAGTGACCCAATGCCCAGCTTGCGTTTTAGCCCGGTCTTTCCCATAAAGATAAGGATTGATGATAAATACTATTTTTTAACACTCACACTTATCCCAGTATTATCCATACGGTGAACCGTAGTGATAAAACTCTGGTCTTTCTTGATAATTTCCAGAAAATTACGCATGGAATAACGGTTGGATGATACATTATGGGCAGTGATCACGCCTCCGGGCATAATCCTGTTTTTCAAAAGGTTAAAATATTTGATATAATCCGGTTTCCAGGCATCGATAAAAACAAAATCAAATTCTCCTTCGATTTCCGGTATCTCTTTCAACGCGTCATTGATACGCGAATCGATCACCTTATGCAAACCTGCTTTTTTAAAGTTTGCCCGTGCTTCCTTTCCCCGGTCTTCATTGATCTCAATGGTAATGATCCTGCCATTGGTTTGGCTGAAGGCCAGTCCCAGCCAAAGTGTGGAATATCCGTTTGATGTTCCTATTTCCAGGCCCCTTTTCAGGTCTTTATCCAGGATCAGGTCATGTAAAAATCTGCCGTCCGTTGCCGAAATATTGAAACCTCCATGTTCATATGGCAGGTGTTTCAGCATGGGCAATACTTTTTTATTGGTGATCCCTTTAAAAGGATCTTCTGGTGTTTGAGAGCAAAAAAGTACAAAAGTAAACAGCGATAAACATAATATTGCAAAGGTTTTTGGTTTCATATGTATATAATATAATTAATGTTATAGTTTACAAATTATTAATTCTTTAATAAATGCTTGTGGTATATGTTACCTCGCGAATTAGTAATTTAATAAGGTGCTCGGTGAACCCTCACCAATAACCAGGTTATTAAAATATTCATGTCCTTTTATCCTTTGTACCTCATATTCAAACTTTCTTAATGGTTAGGGTTTCATCGTTATAGCTTTGGTGTTAATGGTTAAACATATTATTACTTCTCATATCCAGAATCAATTTTCTGCCATCGAAATATACAAAATCTATTTGAGAAATCAGGAGACAGGTTTTATGATTTCGGATTAACATGCCCGCGGGTTTCATTAACTGTTGCATCCCTCACGTGATCTTCCATCCGTATTATTGTAGATTTTTCAAATTCCGGATCAGTTTCCGGATCGGCTTTTTTTCCGGAACAGCCGGATTGGAAAGCAGTTTTTCAAGAGTTTGTATGGCCTTGGTGATATCTCCTGTTTTAAGCAGGGAAAGGCTTTTGTTTATTTGTGAGCCAAAGTATAAGCCGCTTTCGGGTTGAATATCTGAATAAGTCAAAACGGCTTTTTCGTATTGTCCGGTTTCAAAAAAGCATGTTCCCAAAAGAAATTGGAGCAGTGAAGGGGAGGTAGGGATAGAATCCTGACTGAGGAGTTGTTCCAGTGCAGGTATTGCCTTTTGATATTGATTGTTTGCTATTGAATGAAAAGCGGAGTCCCACATTATTGTCCCGGAAGACTTTTCATACGAAGAACCCCGCTGTATAAGATCACCGGGAGATGCCGGCACAAAATATTCACTTATCAGTTGATCTGCAGAAGGCTTACCTGAATCTATCAAAAGAAACGCGGCAGCAACAATAATCCCGGCCAGAATAGCAGCTGCAGCAAAACGGACTACCGTGCGGATTAATGATGCAGTCCTTTTGATTTCTTTTTCTTTATCCAGTTTATTTCCAATCAGGTTCAGCTTATCCTTTAACCGGCGGTCAGCCTCACGTTTGATCAACTGTTTTGAGATCATATAATACCTGAACTCTTCACGGAATTGCTCATCCGTATCCATCTGTTCTTCAAAAGCATTCCTTTCGGCAGGCGAAAGCTCTCCGTTTAAGTATTTTTCGATATATTCCAGATTCCCTGACATTATTCGAGTGTTTATCAGTTATATAATAATTTAGCTTTGCAGTACTGCTCACTGTTCACTTTCTCACCCTTCCGCCTCATCCCTGCCGATAGCCGATCACGGACTACCGACTACTGATTACCGACTATCGATTATCGATTACCGACTACTGATTACCGAATACCTTTACGACTCCCCTTCACCATTTGCATCAACTGCCTGAAGCACTTATACCGTGCCGTGCGTGCCGTATGTTCATTTAAAAGGCCGTTCCTTGAGGCGATCTCAAACATGCTATACCCGTCGTTCCAGTCAAGCAGTATTTTTTTGCACTTACCCCGCAATCTGTCCATCAGTCTGTTAAGCAATTCCCATTGCACTCTGGCTGTCAACTTTTCAACTATATCATCGTCCGTGCCTGTATGATCTTTAATATGATCAATTCTCACATAGTTTTTTTCCTGTTTACTCTTATGAGTCGTTTTTTCCCGGATAATGTCAATGCACTTATTGTTAAGAATGCTGAACAGGAAGGTTGAATATTTTGCTGATCCTTTATAAGTACCTTTCATGACATGGTCACTGAACAGAGTGATACTATCGGCATAGGCATTCATTACTTCTTCTTTGGAAAGTGAGTGCTTTTTCAGCATGCTGTAAACCAGGGAAAAATTATCAGTATAGATATCCGTAAGGCACTTTTCACGGTCGCTTCCGCCTGAACGAATAGCAGTAATGATGGTCGGATTGTCCATAAACGCTTTTTCTGTCAAAAAAACAGCAAAATTAATTGATTTGGATCATACTTTTTTCGATTTTTACATTAATTAGTGTTTGTTCATAATATCCGATATCTGCGTTGCTGCTCACATTTTAAATCCTCAAATACTTTAGTATACCGCGGTTTAAAATGCTCACGCGCCTTGATCTCGAACATTCTGAACAAACACTACGAGTTTATTGACAGACTCTAATTAGTGTCTGTCCATAATGTCCGTTATCTGCTTAGCTAATGTCCGAAAATTGCTCATTTACGACTAGTAAACTCCGCATTTACGGACTGCGCAAGCCTTGAAAATGGAACTTTCTGAACAAACACTAAATTAATAACTAAAATCAGTATTATGAAAAAAAAAGCTAAATTCACCAGTCCTCTAAATTTCGGCACGTTAATTTTATTATTTATTGTAATTTTTTCGTCAGGATGCACAAGAAGTTATTTTGTTCATATTCCTGACCCTCCGTTACCACCGGATACAACTGCTGTATCACATATGATGGAAGCGATGCAAACAAATGACAGTCTAAACAGGAATATTGAGAATGATTATCCCGATTCAGCGCTGCCATTTGATACATTAAATTACACTAAACTAACAGCTATTAATCCCAGGAATATGGATTTAGTAGCTCTTTCCGAAAAAATTCCGGATCCTCCCCTGCCGCCCGACACAACAGATTTTAATCTGATAAAAAATGGGAAAAGAAATCAAATAGATTTTTATTATTTGGTGAATAAAGATTTAAAGGGAAGAGAGAATATTGAAGCTAAAATAATTGATAATAATGGCAATGTTAAATCAACTTCCCGGCAAACAGGCGGAGGGCTTACTTTTATTGAAGCGGATTCAAAGATCTTTGCAAAAGTATCTTTCTCTTTTAAGGCTGACAAAGATTATGTCGATGTGTACAGGATACTGTTGCCTCATTACTATAAGGGTAAAAAGTATATGATTTCAATTTGGGACAGGGCTGATAAATAAATGAACCTGCATATTGTTTTATTATTCCCTCTTCAACTTTCTCAGGTCATAAGTTGATGAGGGAATTTTATTAATCAGAATATAATATTGTGGTTTACATGTTTTGAAAAGAGAAATATACATAACGGCAATCTTTTTGTTTTCAGGTTTTGGTTTGTATTCTTCAGAGACTGATAACCATGAAGGACATAATAAAATCGATAGTATTTATAATCTTCTTGACGAAAGGGCTGTTTTTTATTCAGATTTTGATTCTCTTATGCCTTACCTGAACAGGATGAAGGAAATTGCCATGCTATATGAAATGCCGGATAAGTTGTTAGAGGTAAATTATCTCTTTGTCCGCTTTCTTGATCATTATAACAGGATATCAGAGGCCGAAAAATATTTAAACAGATCATTTCGCATATACGAATCATACAGGGATACGTTTGTGCATTTCCTTGACCGGGATAATCATCATATCTCAATGTTGTATAAAACAGCTGCAAGGCATTACCATCAAACGGGAAATATTGAAAGGAGCCAGGAGTTAATTCATAAAATAATCAATATCAACAGGTCCGGGGATAAAATTGACAGTTCATTTTTCTTTAATATGTATATTACTATGGCGATGAATTATCGTCAAACAGGATTGTTTGATAAATCCTATAACAGTTATATGCTTGCAGCCAACTATTTACCTGAAAATGAGGATTCAATTCTATATCACACCCTATATCATTCACATTTGGGTGCTTTCTATTGTTGGCTGAAAGATTATGAAAAAGCCAGGCCGTTTTACATTGATGTGATTCATACAATTGAAAAAAGAAGGAAAATATCATTGTGGAATCAATACCTTCATAAATCATATAATATACTTGGGGGAATAATATATAAGGAACTGAATAATAAAGACAGCGCGATGTTTTATTTGAATAAATCATTGCAGGCCGGGAGAAATGATCCGGATATCATGCAGGAAGTATATTTCTATTATGGTGATGTGTTCTTACATTTCCTGGAATATGACAGCGCTTTGTTATATTATAATAAGTGCTTTAGTATAATTAAAAAGAACGGTTTGTCTGACACTTATTACAGGTCTAAAATTATTAGAAAGCTTGCATTGGTAAATGCAAAAATGCACCGATATCCTGAAGCTTTAAAATTAATAAATCAAGGTATGCGGTTGCTTACAGATGATCCGGAATTAATTGCAGAAGATGAATTTTGCAATCCCTCTTTCAATAGAAATCTTTCCGGCAAAAGTATGGTTGAAATGCTGACTGTTAAAGGTGATATTTTATCCGGATGGTATAATTACAGCTCAAATAAAGACAGCGGATTATTAAAGCATGCATTGAAGACTTACCGGCTTGCTTCGGAATATCTTGATTTGTTGAGGTTTTCCGTGGAGACACATGATGTAAAGGAATTTTTCGCAGAAACGGGCAAAGAGTTGCATGAAAATGCCATGAAAGCATTGATTCAATTATACAAACATGAAAAGAGCGCGGAAGTATTAAAATCCGCCTACTATATCATTGAAAAAAGCAAGAGCCGTATCCTGTATGAGGCAGTGCGCAATGCAGGTATACAGGATTTCAGGTCTGTACCGGATGACGTGCTTAAAGAAGAAAACCGGTTGAAGGCATCAGTGTCGTACCTGAATGAGCAGCTGACTGATATGAAGGGCAGAAGTGACAGCAAGCCGGACAATATTAAAAAAATGGAAGTTGAGCTGGCGGGATCGCGGCAGGAGTATACTTTTTTTATAGACAGCCTGAAAATGAATTATCCGGAATACTATGATTTGAAATACAATACAGATATCATGGCACTGGAGGAGGTGCAGCAAAAGCTGGTTTCCCCCAATACAGCTGTACTGGATTATTTTGTAAGCGATAGTATGATGGCGGTGCTGGCAATCACGCGTAAAAATATCGTGTTTTCTGCTATCCCGGCGGGTGATCCGGCTTTTGACGGTTTTTCGGATGATCTTATCGCTCTGCTGAAATTCATGTCCGCTAAAAATGTGTTTGAGAACGAATACAACAAAATGCAATACCAAAGCTTTTTGCGATCGGCAAATGCACTTTATCAGTCTTTGATCATGCCTGTTACGGATCAGCTTGCAGGAGAGCGGATCAATAATCTGGTAATAATCCCCGACGGGGTGCTGGGATACCTGCCCTTTGAACTTTTGATACGATACATGCCTGATAATATGGAAACTGTGGATTATCAGAGCCCTGATTATCTTCTCAGGGATTATACTATCCGATATGAAAATGCAATCTCTTTGATGGGGGAGGATAAAAAAACAAGAGACAAACCACTTCGAAAATACCGGCACACATACTTCGGCTTTGCACCTGTATATCCTTCATCATCCCATGCCTATAGCAGGGATGAAGAGGATGCCGGATCGAATATCCTGCGCGGCGGTTTTGAGGGTTTACAATATAATAAAGACGAAATTGATATTTTCTCCGGCTATTTTAAAGGCCGGCAATTTGCAGGTAATGCGGCCAGTGAGCATAATTTCAAATTACAATGCCAGGGATCCGGGATTATTCATCTGGCTGCCCATGCTTTTGTTAATCATGAAAAGCCTGAATACTCGGGTATCGTGTTTTCAGACTTTTCAAAAGCGGATTCTCTGAGCCCGGAGGACGGTATTCTGTATGTTCATGAGATCTATAACCTGAATATAAATTCGGAACTGGCTATACTGAGTGCCTGTGAGACCGGTGTGGGAAAGCTTGCCCGTGGAGAAGGCATAATCAGTCTGGCACGGTCATTCAAATATGCAGGATGCGGGAACATAGTCATGAGCCTGTGGAAAGCCAATGATCAAACTACTTCGGAGATAATGCGGCAGTTTGGAAAAAACCTGAAGCGGGGCATGCGAAAGAATAAGGCACTGCAAAAGGCAAAACTGCATTATCTTGATAATTCCACCAAAACACACCCTTTTCATTGGGCAGCCTTTGTATTGATAGGCAATGAGAAGCCGCTCACCCGGGGAATTCGTTCTGTGCGGGTCATCATACCGGCTGTTCTGATACTCATTTTATTAAGCCTGTTTACCGGATTCATAATAAACCGCAAAAAAAAGTAACCGACTGCAAAGGTCCTGGAATTTAATATAGCACAAATTCATTACATCCATGTACTGTCATTGTATTATTTGAAATTTTTGAAAATAAATTTCAAATATCCTGATTTTTCGGTGACATTTTTTTAATCAACCCGACTTAATACTATATATACCTAGAATACCCAAAATATTTGGCATGAGAATTGTCCGGGTTAACATCAGGAAGGAACGAGCAGGGTCTGCAGTATCGCTGCAGGCGCTCTTCCTTATTCGGAAATAAATATAAAAAGTATGGAAATGGGGGGATTTAATTATTATTATTCAGGATCTCAGACTGTTGATATGAAAAAAAAGCAAAACAGCTTCATACCGAAAATTAGTCATTGTAACAATACCATTAACGAGATCAGTATTTTTATCGAACCATATGTTGAGATTATTAAGTCGGTTGAAGTGATAGATATGGCAGGAAGGACAGTCAAGAAATATCATAACCTGCTGAATGGAGCCTGCATATCAGGCTGTCATTTTACCCCCGGTTTATACCTGATTAAGATATGTGTAAACAGTACGGTGATGATCAGGCATATTAATCTGACCTGAAGGTAAGGATCTGAAGAATGTTGCCCCGCTAGGGCAATATCATTTCACCCTTACTTATAAGTACAGCATTACCGCCGACCAGCACTTTTGTTATTTTATCAGCAGCATGTTCGACCTGCACATTGATAATACCGGGACGGTCTATTTCAAAACCCTGTTCGCATATTATCTTTTGTCCGTCAGACAGACCATATTTAACCAGGTAACATCCCAATGGCCCGCTGGCACTTCCTGTAGCCGGGTCTTCGGGGATGTCAAAAAGCGGGGCAAACATTCGTCCGTGAGTGGTAGACGAAGGATTTTCCGTTTCCATCGTAAATACATATAATTCAGTAGTGGAATGTTGATCACTGTAATAATCAAGAAGGTCCGTACGTACCCTGATCTTTTTTATGGCTTCCAATGATCTTAACGGGATGAAAAGGAAGTTATTTCCACAGGAAACAGCCTGCATAGGATAATTTTGAACAATATCGGAATGACTGAGTGAAAGGATCTCCGCGATACGGTTGTAATTTTCGTTTATCTCACCAAAAACAGGCAGAGGTTGTGACATAGTGATCTGTTTATGTTTTCCTGATTCTTTTCGGAAAGTAACTTTTATATCTCCGATTTTTTGTTCAACCATCATATACTGTTCGTGTTTAGGGTATATACCGGTATGATTGAGCAATACATACACTGTTCCGACCGTGGGATGTCCTGCTGTGGGTATCTCCATACCCGGTGTAAATATTCTGAATCTACAATCATTCTGAGGGTTATCAGGAGGCAATACAAAGGTGGTTTCTGAAAAGTTAAACTCCTTTGCGATCTTCTGCATGAGAGAACCGGATATTCCCCTTGCATCGGGAATTACAGCAAGCTGGTTTCCTCCAAAAGGCTTATCGGTAAAAACATCAACGGTATAATATTCGATATTCATGCCGGATTTTTTTTGAGTTTTCATAATTTCGCCGTCAAAGTAAGGTTTTTTTACCCAATAAAAATAATTCATATGCTCGAAACATTATTTAATCACCGGTCAATAAGAAGATATAAAGATAAACCGGTAAATGACACGGAACTGGATCAGTTGCTGGCTGCGGGAACCCGTGCTTCAACCACTGGCAACATGCAGGTATACAGCATGGTGGTTACCACTGATAGATCCATCAGGGAGAAACTATGGGAATCACACTTTAAACAGGATATGGTATTACAGGCTCCTGTGCATATAACTTTTTGTGCCGATTTTAACCGCTTTAATAAATGGTGCAGACAGCGTAAGGCAGAACCGGGATATGACAATTTTCTTTCTTTTTATACAGCCTCCATTGATGCTTTGCTTGTTTCGCAGAATGTAGCAATCGCGGCAGAATCCCTGGGAATGGGGATCTGTTATTTGGGTACGGTAACCTATATGGCAGAAAAGATAATTTCAATACTTAAGCTGCCCGGACATGTTGTTCCTGTTGCTGCAATTGTTCTGGGATATCCTGATGAGGAACCCGGGCTGACCGGCCGTTTGCCCGTTGAAGGTGTGGTACACCGTGAAACGTATCAGGATTATGATGAGGAAAGGATAAATGAAATTTACGGTGAAAAAGAAAGATCCGATGAAACCGCACAACTATTAGAGGAGAACAATAAGGAGACACTTGCTCAGATTTTCACCGATAACCGTTACAAAAAGGAAGATAATCAGTTGTTTTCAAAAGAATTCCTGAAGGTGATAGAAAAGCAGGGATTTATGAATAACGGGCAGTAAAATATTGACCGGTTAGTGATGATGGGTTGCGAACGGTGAACGGGTCTGCAGGATTTAACCGGCAACATTACTGTTTTATTTCAAATTCAATATTCAGTTCACCGGCTATATCCTTAAGGTCACTTAATACGGCAGGGATGACTTGTATTCCTCTGCTGCCGTTCTGCTTTTCTTTTGCACTTTCAGGATCACCAGGGATCATAACATCAGGCATGCCCGGAGCGCTCTTTGCATTGCGAAAAGTAGATATCCATTCGTCCATTTTGGTTTTGAAAGTATCAGCTTTCTGCCATGCATCTATGCGCATGGCGCCGAAAAAATGACCCGTGCCTTCACCAACTTTATTATCGAGTACAGGCAAATAGGCAACCGAGGGGGGTACAAAAGGACCGAAATTGGCACCTGATAAGACGGCTGAGAAAATATCCACTATGGCACTCATGCAGTAACCTTTATGACTGCCGTGCTCGTAGTCACCACCAAGTGTAAGCATTGAGCCCCCCTGCTTAAGGATAGCCGGATCGATCGATGTCCGGCCATTTTTATCCTGCACATATCCCGGCAGTGTCTTTTCTCCTTTTTTTTCGGCAACGGCAAGTTTCCCACGGGCTATAGGTGTAGTGGAAAAGTCGGCAATAAAAGGAGGTTGTTTTTTAGTGGGAACGGCTACGGCAACCGGATTAGTGCCCAGCAGGCGGCTGATAGAAAATGTGGGTGCTACAAGCGGATTGGCATTGGTCATCGTGATACCTATCATGTTATGCTCAAGGGCCATCATAGCGTAATATCCCGCTATGCCGAAATGATTTGATCCCCGGGTTGATACCCAGCCCGTACCTGCTTTTTCTGCTTTCCGGATGGCGATTTGCATAGACCTGGTAGCTGCGATCATGCCGATGGCACCGTCACCGTCCACCACGGCTGTGCTGGGTGATTCGTGCACAATACGTATGTTTGGTTTTATATTTATCCGGCCGGCCTTCCATAATTGATAGTAGTCTTTTATCCTTATCATCCCATGCGAACTCAGACCACGTAATTCGGCCGCCATGAAAACCCTGGCTGTTATTTCGGCATCAGCCGTTGGACACCCCATTTTTTTAAAAACCTCGCAGGTGAAATTGAATAAATAGTCGTATGTGTACATGATACGCGGAATATGTTTCAAGGGGTAAAAATAGTAAAATCCGGGGAAGCCGCTGTTAAATTCCGGATATGATTATGAAATTTAAAATATTGTGAGGGTATGACTTAACCTGGAGTATGCATACATGATCTTATATAATATAACTAACCTGCGTTATTGGCCAGGCGGGCCAAAGGTTCATGAAAATGAATGGGGATTACCCCAAACCTGACGCATTAATACAGGTTAAAAACTTCATTTCGAATAAAAATACTATTTTAGAGGCGGATTTCGTTATTAATAAAATCTCATATAAATATATACTTTTGATATCACAAAGAGTAATTACCGGCACATTTTTGCTTACAATATTTTTAGGTGGTTTAAATGCCCAGAAGCCAAAGGTGATGAATGATCCGACACATGATGATAAGCGTTTACATTTTGGTTTTTCACTGGGTTTGAATACAATGGATTATACTATCCGGCAATCGCGATTTGCTGAAGATAATGGTATATTTGTTGATGTTGCAGAGCTTCAGCCTGGATTCCATGTACATGCAGTTTCGAACTTGAGGATTGCAGAATATTTTGATTTGCGGTTTTTGCCCGGAATATCATTTGGCGACAGGTATCTCCATTTTATTGATGAGGAAGGTGAACTGATATATGATGATAAAAAACCATATAAGGTTGAATCTTCTTATCTGGAGTTTCCATTATTGGTAAAGTACAAATCAAAGCGCATTAATAATTACAGGCCTTTTCTGATCAGCGGGATAAATACAAGGATAGACCTGGCAACAAAAAGGGAATATGACCCGCGGGATCAGTTGATAATGATCAAGCCGGTTGATTATTTTTATGAGCTTGGTGTAGGTTGTGATTTTTATTTGCTTTATTTTAAATTTTCCATAGAATTGAAATATTCCATGGGAATGAAGAATATATTTTCTCCGGAAAGTCCTTCCGGTAACCCGCCGCCCCAGGAGATTGCACAATACTCCAGTGTTATTGACCGGATAAACTCGTCCATGTTTATGGTCTCTTTTCATTTTGAATAATACAGGGTATAAGTCCGGTTTGCCCTTCCTCAATCCATGCCGCGTCTGAATTCAGAACATACGATAGCTGCTGCCGAAGCTATGTTGAGTGATTCTGTTTGTCTGTTACCGGGAGGATATGGAGGAATAGTCAACCTGTGACCGATAAAGGGATGCAACAGAGGGGAAATTCCTTTTGATTCGTTTCCGAGCACAATAAAACCTCTTTTCTGAGGTTTGCACGAATAGATAGAAGTACCTTCGGTAAAAGTACCGTAAACAGGAAAATCAGATATTTTGAACCGGGTAAAAAGATCCAACAGATCCCGGTAGTAAATTTCAGTTCTCAGGATGGCTCCCATACAGGCCTGAACGACTTTCGGATTATAACAATCGGCAGAGCTCTCAGAGCAAAAAATGCGGCTTATGCCAAACCAGGAAGCAATACGAATTATGTTTCCAAGATTTCCCGGATCCTGCACTGTATCCAAAATAAGTGACAGTGAATTCAGGACTGATTCATTATCAGGTGTGGATGCAGGTGGATTAGCTACAGCCAGACAACCCGGTGGTTTTTTCATTTGGCTTATTTTTTTCATCTCCGCCGGTGAAATTATCTGGTATGTGAAATCATTACCTGTTATAAAGGGTTCGATCAATGTGGCACACTCTTTGGTAGAAAAGAGCATTATGATATGGTGATGATCCTGAAGGAGAAGTTCCCTGATAATCTTTTCACCTTCCATAATATAGGCATTATGAATTTGCCGGTATTTTTTATGCTGTAATGATGAAATGAATTTTATTTTATTCTTACTCAGCACGTATTCAGTAGGTATGATTAAAAAGTATATCTTTGCGCGAAGATAATAATTTTAGAATATTTTGTTGAAGAGAGGAGTGTCATATACTGTAAATCAATGGGTGATTTATTGCTTGGTGGTCATATTTTTGATCGGACTACAAGGCTGCAATTCAACAAAATATGTACCTGAAGGGAATTATTTGCTGGATAAGAATGATATTCGTCTTGAGGATAAAAATAATATTGATCCGAAGGAACTGAGATCCCTGGTTAATCAACAGCCGAATAAAAATATACTCGGCTTTAGGTTTTATTTGCATTTATATAATCTGTCCAATATCAACAAAACCGCCTGGCCTCACGGATGGCTTCGAAAAATTGGCGAGGAACCGGTGGTTTATGACCGTTATCAAAAGGAAAGTACTAAGCGTGAATTTATTCAATATCTTGAAAATAAAGGCTATTATAACGCACAAGTAAAGGATACTGTAATTTTCAGAAAGAATCAGGCGGAAGTGGTATACCGGATCACACATGGAGAACCATACAGGTTGAAAGAAATTGAATATTTTTTTGAAGATACCGGTATCCGGTCGCTGGTATTGTCAGACACAGTTAATTCATTGCTTCAACGGGGAATGGTCTTCGACAAAGAAGAACTGCAGGCTGAACGTGTCCGGCTGGTAAAGGTTATGAAGAATAAAGGGTATTTCAACTTTTCTAAAGAGTATATATTTTTTGAGGCGAGAAAAGTCCCTGAAAGCGATCTTGTAAGACTTTTGCTTGGAATAAAAGGATCCGGTCTGGTTGACAGTGTAACAGGAGACACCCTTGTGAGACATCGGAAATACAGGATATGTGATGTATATGTCAAGCCGGATTATGTTTCTTCATTATCATCTTCGATTTCCGATTCTGCAGCTCCTTTCAGAGATACATTGTTATATAACGATATTTATTTTGTATTTGACAGTACAATGAAGATCAAGCCGAATGTGATCACGCAGGCAAATTTCATTCAGCCGGGGGACCGGTACAGCCTGGAGAATGTTACCAGTTCATATCGTCATCTTACTTCGGTCGGATTGTTTAAACTTGTGGATATCCGTTTTCGTGAGCTTGGTAAACAATATGAACCTGGTGGTAATCATCTTCTCGATTGTAATATTGAACTGACCCGCAGAAAAGTACAGTCATATCAGTTCGAGATTGTAGGTACAAATTCATCAGGCGATTTTGGAGTGCGCGGAAACCTTTTATATAATAACTGGAATCTTTTCCGGGGAGCTGAGATCTTTCGTATGAAGTTTACAGGTGCGATTGAAGCCCTTGAGAACAGACGGGGAGGCCAATTGAAAAACATGCACGAACTGGGTATTGAATCCGGGATTGATATCCCTAAGTTTTTATTACCCTTCCGCTTTGAGGGATTTGTTAAAAAATATAATCCCAAAACATCGCTCAGCCTTGCCTATAATTATCAAAACAGGCCTGATTATGTGCGCACTATTGCCAATTTTTCGTTTGGTTATAACTGGCGTGGTAATTCATATATAAATCACTCGGTTTTTCCTGTTGAGCTGAATTTTGTAAAAATACCTTTTCTTTCCAATTCTTTTAAAGAGGTTATTGAAGGGACATATCTTGAATCAAGCTATGATCCTCACATAGTTTTAAATTCCCGGTATGGATTTCGTTATAGCAATCAGGTGCTTGAATCAAACAGAAATTTCGTTTATATACGGCTGGTAGCCGAATCGGCGGGTAATATTCTTTCAGCAGTTAGCAAATTGGTCGAACATCCTCTGACAGACGGTTCATATGAATATTTTGGCGTTCCCTTTTTCCAGTATATGAAGGGGGATATGGATTTTCGTTATTATAACAAGATAAATTCAAAAAGCCAGTTGGTTTATCGATTTTATACAGGTGTGGGATTTCCCTATGGTAATTCAGGCTCACTGCCTTTTGAAAAGCAGTATTTTGCAGGGGGGCCCAATAGTATAAGGGCATGGCGTACACGCAGCCTTGGTCCGGGTTCATATCCCGGTGATACTATATCACAATATGAAAATTATACCGGTGATATTAAGCTTGAAGGTAATATCGAGTACAGGTTTAAGTTATTCTGGAAACTGGAGGGTGCATTGTTCGCGGATGCTGGTAACATATGGTCTGTTCGTGGTGAAGATGAACGGGAGGGGGCTCTTTTCGAATGGAACAAATTTTATAAGGATATTGCTGTTGGTGGCGGTTTTGGTACCCGTTTTGACCTTTCATTTTTACTTATCCGTTTTGATTTCGGTTTGAAATTACGTGATCCCGCTATCAATGGTTCTAATAAATGGATTGTCATGAACCGTCCGCTAAAATTGGATGATTTTGCATTTCAGTTCGGGATAGGATATCCCTTTTAACTGGCTATTCGGTTATGCCATAAAAAATCTTGCTTTTCCGCGGTCGCTTTCTGCTTTTTTTTATTGTTTTAAAAGTGGGTCGTTTCTTTCTAAAATAGTTGAGGAGATAATTGTTGCTTTCGGGAGGGGATTAGCTTTATTAAAGCTTTCGGCTTTGAGCTTTGAGCTTTGAGCTTTCAGCGATGAGCTTTTTTATTACCCTCTGCCTTATGACAACTACAAACTATTTTTTTATATTCGCGGAACATTTTTGAAAATATAATTTTGTTAAACTATAAAACACACGGATATGAAAGTATTGGATAAAATTAAACCCGGGGTTGTAACCGGCGATGATGTTCAGGAATTGTTTAAGATAGCAAGGGACAAGGAGTTTGCATTGCCTGCTGTGAATGTGGTAGGTACCAATGGTATAAATGCAGTGCTTGAAGCTGCAAAGGTGGTTAATTCACCGGTTATGATCCAGTTTTCAAACGGCGGAGGAT
>Ga0307421_1000186_pt1 | contig 41653 bp, 38 predicted proteins | sample SalMarWE160270MG_FD_202163 | JGI IMG/M metagenome (GOLD analysis project Ga0307421, IMG submission 202163) | Salt marsh sediment microbial communities from the Plum Island Ecosystem LTER, Massachusetts, United States - WE1602-70 | ecosystem: Environmental > Aquatic > Marine > Intertidal zone >... | reverse complement strand
GGTACCATTGTGCGCACCAGAGGCAGTCGGTCCACAGAGACCACCGGAGATCGGACCACGTGGGAGGAATCCGCTTCTACATCGTCGACGTCTTCGCCGAGGAGAAGTATGCTGGCAACCAGCTGGCCGTATTCCGCACCGGCGAGCTGTCCGATCAGCTCATGCAGCGCATTGCCAAGGAGATGCACTACTCCGAGACGACGTTCATCATAGCGGAGAGCGCGAGGGACGGGGGGTACGACGTGCGCATCTTCACCCCTGCCGAGGAGGTGCCCTTCGCCGGCCATCCGACGCTGGGCACAGCCCACATCCTGAGAACAGAGGTGGCGCCCAGCCCTCCGGAGCAGATCGTCCTCAATCTGAAGGTGGGCCCCATCCCGGTCTCCTTCAAGGACGACGACGCCGGCGGCATCTACTCGATGAAGCAGATCGAGCCGACCTTCGGCGACAGGCTGGACGCCCAGGCCCTCGCTCCGGTCTTGAACATAGAGGTGGCCGACATAGATACCCGCTTCCCTGTCGAACAGGTCTCCACCGGCCTGCCCTTCATCATCGTTCCCTTGAGAAGCCTGGACGCGCTCCGGCGGGCGCGGGTAGATAGAACCAGATACTTCGACCTGATCGCGAACACCTGGGCCAAGCCGGTGCTCGCCTTCACGGACCAGCCGCACAAGCCGAGGAACGATATTGCCGTGCGTGTGTTCGTCGACTGCTTCGACATCCCGGAGGATCCGGCCACGGGCAGCGGCAACGGCTGCCTGGCCGCCTATCTGGCCCGCCATCGCTACTGGGGTGAGCCCCACATCGATGTCCGCGCGGAACAGGGCTACGAGATCGGCCGTCCTTCGCTCCTCTACCTACACGCAGAAGACCAGGAGGGCGGGATCGACGTCTTCGTGGGCGGGCGGGTTGTCACAGTGGCGCAGGGGGAGCTTGTGTGAGACCTAACCTGCCATCCTCGCCGGGACTGGTGTGACGAAGGGAGATAGGTCATGCCGCTCAACTATCCGTCTTTCGATGCACTGCGGCTCGCCGATTCCGTGATCAACGAGATCGGCAAGCAGACAGCAGGATACCAGGGGCGGATCGGCTCCGCCTGGTACTGGCGGCTTCCGGCGGGCATTCTGGCCTCGGCCTGGCTCGATTCGACCGTCACGCCGGAGAGATGGGACGTCCTCCGCGCTCAGGCCAGCACGCCGCTTGCCGGCATCTTCAGCCGCGCGGACTTCCCGTTCGCGGCCTACGCCACGTCTGCCACGTCCCCGCCGTTCATCCATGACCTGCAGGGCGTCGCCGAATGGTCGAACCGGCTCTACTTCCAATTGGGGAGCCTGATCGACCAGGCCGTGCGCTGGCTGGCCATGCTGCACGCGGCGGCGATCTCTCCCCAGATCAGCCCGCCGGCCGGCTTCGCCACGCTGAGCCCGCTTGAGAGAAGGCTGGTGCACCACTCTCTGGAGAAGCTGGGAGGCAGCTTCGAGATCAAGTCACTCCACGAGGCCTTTTCTTCCCACATCTCCGCAGCCCGGCTGCGGGCACTGGCTCAGGCGTGGCAGGCACGAGGTCTGCTCACGGAGGACCGGCCCCGCCGGGTGACCTACGCCCTGCGCGTGCTTATCGAAGACGAGGATCAAGAAGAAGAGGAGATCGAGTGACTGCCCACGGCGGGCCGGCCAGGGGTGGTCACAGAACGTCGCCGAGCAGCAGGCCCAGCAGGCCCAGGACTACGCCGAGGTGGAGCAGCAGATCAGTGGCCACGAGCCAGTCTACCGCTGGAGAGCCCGGCAGCAGACGAAGGACGAAGTTGGCCCCCACCAGCAGAACCCCAGCCAGCACCGGCAGCCCAGGCAGGCGGGCAATGAAGTCGGCCGCCCACCGCAGAAAGCGAAGAGCCATCAGTACATCCGCTCCCCCTGGCGAACTGTAGTCCGGAGTCTCACCCGGCGCCGGCTTCCTTGGCCAGGCCCTCGAACCGACCCAGCAGCGCCCGAGGTACCCTTCCGACAATGCGCGTTCCCTCGCCTGTATGCTCCGCTCGCTCGACCAGCCCCCTCCGGTGGAAGAGGTCGACCAGCTCGCCCGAATCGTAGGGCACTACGACGTCCAGCCAGGCCATCTGCGCCTCCAGTGCGCCCTCTATCTCCGCCAGAAGCTGATCCAGCCCTTCCCCGTTGAGAGCAGAGATCGGGACCCCATTCGGAAGCGCCTCCAGCAGAGCCGGAATCACTTCCGCCGAGTCCAGGCGGTCTATCTTGTTCAAAGCGCTGACGGTGCCCATTCCGCCCGCACCGATCTCGTCAAGCGTCCGCGCAACAGCCTCCACCTGGCCTGCCCACTGCGGGTTCGAGGCGTCCACCACGTGCAGCAGCAAGTCAGCCTCCGCCACCTCTTCGAGCGTCGCCCGGAACGCAGCCACCAGCTGTGTCGGTAGCTTCTGGATGAAGCCGACGGTATCGGTGAACAGCGCCTCCCCTCCCCCAGGCAGCGGAACGCGGCGCGTTGTGGGATCAAGCGTGGCGAATAGCTGGTCGGCGACGAGCACTCCCGCGCCCGAGAGCTGGTTGAGGAGCGTCGACTTGCCCGCATTCGTGTAGCCCACTATGGCCACCGTCGGCATCCCCGCCTTGCGCCGTTGCTGGCGATGGTGGCCGCGCCGCTTGCGCACGTCCTCCAGCTCGCGCTTCAACTGGGCTATGCGCTGGCCGATCACACGCCGATCCGTCTCCAGTTGTGTCTCGCCGGGACCGCGGACGCCGACGCCGCCCGCCGCGCCACCGGCCCGGCCGCCGGCCTGCCGCGCCAGGTGAGTCCAGGCCCGGGTCAGCCGGGGTAGACGGTACTCATACTGCGCCAGCTCGACCTGGAGCGCGCCCTCGCGCGTGTGGGCATGCTGGGCAAAGATATCGAGGATCAGCGCCGTACGGTCGAGCAGCTTCACCTCGTCGCCCAGCATCTTCTCCAGCTCACGCTGGTGGCGCGGCGAGAGCTCCTCATCAAAGATGACGACGTCCGCAGCGGCCTCGGCCACGCCGCGCACGACCTCCCTGGCCTTTCCCGGGCCGATGTAGGTGGCCGGGTGCGGGCGCTCGAGCCGCTGCACTACCTGAGCGACGACGGCCATGCCGGCCGTGCGGGCCAGCTGGCCCAGCTCTGCCAGCGATTGCTCAACCGGCCAGGAGCTGCCGGACTTCGATTTCGCGGGTCCCTTCAGCCCTACCCCAACGAGCAGGGCCCGCTCCTCCGGTGGGCCTGTCGGCCCGGGCATCTTGGTGATCTCTATCCTCCTTCAGCCGTCGGGTCACAAGAGGTCGTCGATGGCCTTGTAGGTATCCTCGCGCCGCCGCGCGACCTTGCCTACCACCACTTGCCTGAGCTCATCGTCGATTCTGTAGGTGGCGCGGTAGTCGCCCACGCGAATCCGGTAGATGTCGTCCAGCAACTTCTGGCAGCCTCGTGGCCTCGGCTCAGCCTGCAGAGCGCCAATCGCCTGGACAACGCAGGGATGATCGACATAGGGAAGCCGGTCCAGCTGCTTCTCGGCCGTCCGCCGCAGCAGCACCTCATACTTTGGCACTGGACTGCGGCCGTTCGGCCAGATACTCGCTCAGAGGGCGGGCCGTATCGTCTTCCGACTCCAGCATGTCCCGGATGTCTTCAAGATCCTCCAGGAGTGCCATCAAGCCCCGGTAGTCATCGTAGCCCAGAACAACAGCTGCCGGGTCGCCCCGCTGCTGGATGACAAAGCGCCATCCTCCGTACCGTGCGCGGGCCAGGATGTCCCCCAGGCTGGCCCGGGCCGCGGTCGCGTCGACGGTCTCTTCTCTCGACTCCATTGCCGGTCTCCTCTGGCCACCCCAGCTGTACTGATTGCAGTTGTTGTTAGCCTAGTCCTACTAGAGATTATACTCTGATTCGGTCAAGATGTCCACTCACTGCCGCGGGATAGCATCCAATGGAGCGCAAACGCCCGTTAGAAGGCGAAGACCGCCTTGACCAGCCGATGCCTGGCCTTGGCGCTGGCCATCGACAGCGCCCGCCGATAGTCGGACAGAGGAAAGCGGTGCGTGACCAGCGCGGACAGGTCGGCCTGACCCTGGTCGAAGAGCTCCAGAGCCAGCTCCATGGTGCGTATGGGCCGGCCCTGCCACGTCTCCATTCCGTAGACGTAGCTACCGGCGAGGGTTATCTCCTTCAGCCAGATCGACGCCCAATCGACCCCCTCGGGAGCTGCAGCCAGCCCGAGGATCACCGCCGTGCCCCCCTCCCGGGTGAAGCGAACCGCCGTATCCAGGCTGGAGCTGCTGCCCACGCACTCGTAGACAACCTCGGCGCCGCCAGCCACCAACGAGGGCCCGAGAACGGGCCTGTCGAGTCGGGCGCCAAGGGCGTCCGCCAGTGCCTTCTCATCACCAGGGCGGACGATCACGTCGGCCCCGAAGCCCCGCGCCAGCTCAGCCTGGAACGGATGGCGGGCGACGGCGACGATCCTGTTCGCGTAGCCCAGCGCCCGCAGGCCGGCAATAACGCAGAGGCCAATCACCCCCGCCCCCAGGACAAGCGCGGTCCCACCCTGGGGCGGCGGGTGGCGCAGGACGCCGTGCAGGGCCACGGCGAAGGGCTCGCTCATCACGGCATTCTCGTCGCTCACGCCTTCCGGGACTCGCAGCAGCTGGCTATCGTGAGCCACGAACGCCTCGCTCCAGCTCCCGCCGGTGGTGGCACACGAGCCGGTAAGCAGGCCGGCCTCGATGCCTCCTCCTACCCGATTCTCACAGATGCCGGCCTCTCCGCGCGCGCATGGCGGGCACAGCCGCGGCAACCCCCGTGCGGCGCAGCCCAGGAGAGGCTCCACAACCACTCTCTCGCCATGGGCAAACCCCTCGACCGCGCCGCCTATGTCACCTATCGTGCCTACGTTCTCGTGACCGACAGTAAACGGGAAGGACGTCCATGCCGAAACAGAGGGGCTTGTGTGCAAGGTGATCGAGCCGAGGTCGCTGCCGCAGATCCCGCCGTAGCGGACCGCTACCCGGACCCAGTCGGGGCCGGGCAGAGGTGGTTCTTCCACGTCGCGATACTGGAGGAAGCCGAGGCCACTCCAGAACATGGCCGGCCACAGCCGTCCCAGCCGCCGAGACAGAGCCCACACCGCCTGTTTGCCCGCCCGCGCCGGCGTCTTGCTCAGTAGCCACCGCGCGAAGCTGTAGTCGTACTGGACAGCCTTCAGCTCGCTCCTCCGTTCCGGCCTGGGCCTACTGGTAGTACTCCAGCTCCCACTCGCCCAGCTGGTCGGCAACCATTGAGGCCAGGCGCCAGCCTTCCGCCGTGCGAAGCACGGTCCATTCGACGTCACACAGCACGGCGACTACCAGGCCGTCCACACTCGTCACCTGCCGGACCTGAGCCACGACTTGAGCGCTGTCACCGCTGCGCCCGATCTCGAGCACCGATCCAGCATCGACCGCCAGCGTCGTGCCGTACTCGCCCGCCCAAGACGCGTACCCCGACGAAGGATACGACGCCTGGTCGAGCAGGCCGTACGCTCCTGGCAGATCCCGGTCTTTGAGCGCCAGATAGAATGAGATCACTGCATAGTCAGGTCTATCCGACCGGTAGGAGTGAGGGCGGCCGAGATAGAACCAGGCGAACCGATCCCAGGTCCAGCCGTAGTTCGACCCGTCCCAGCAGTAGATCACCTCCCAGGCCAGCCCATCCCAGCCTTCGACGCGCCGGCCCTGCACCACTTCGTCTGTCAGATCGCCGTCCCCATCTTCCAGCCTTATCCCGGCATCCCCATCGAAGAAGCCGAGGAGCGAGTAGGAATCCCCGTCCCAGCGGAACAGGTGCAGCAGATCAGTGGCCATCTCGGCGTGGCCCCAGATCAGTATCTCCTCGGCTCCATCACTGTTGACGTCCCGCTGCTCGATCTCGCAGACAGCGTACTCTCCCAGCCCATACTCCTGCCCCTCCAGCGCATCAAGCCCGTAGTAGGCGTCGCCGTCGAGCACGAACCCCGCCAGCCTGCTTGGCTCCGCGGCGGTCATGTAGAGCCCGAGCCACTCCAGCTGCTCGTCGCCATCTGTGTCCTGGCGCCGCAGGCAGAGTGGCTCTATGCCTGCAGCAGCGAGCTGGGCCCCACCTGCGGCAATAGTCGCCGCCACCTGAGTGGTATCCGGGCTCGGAAGAGGAGTCATTGTGGGCGTGGGCACGCTCGTCGGAGTCGCAGAGGGCGCGGACGTCGCAGGCGGCGCGCAGGCACTAAGACCGCCGAGAAGCACGGCCATCGCGGCGCCGGCTAGCGTGCGGATCGTTCGCTGACCCATGTGCGAGCGGAGTATACGCCACGGGAGGGCCGGTGTCAACAGGTACTGGCGCAGGAACACGCCCGCCCCGTTGCAGATTGCGCGACCTCAGCCTTGTGTTATCATGCGCCGGGCTGCGCCTGAGGCAGGCGCTCCAGCGTGGAGGTTGCAGCGTGCCCAATACCAGCATCAAAGCCGTTGTCTTCGACCTCGACGGCCTGATGGTCGAAAGCGAGTCGATTGCCAGGTGGGCCTGGGCAGAGGTCCTGGCCTGTCATGGCCATCAGCTGGACGATCGGATCTACGCCGAAGTGCTCGGCATGCGGGTTGCCGATTCGGCCGCCTTCTTCGTCGATCGGTTTGGCCTGGATGTGACTCCCGCAGAGGCGCTCGCCGAGCGCGAGCGGCTCTTCCTGGAGGCCGTCCCCACACGGCTCAGACTACGGCCAGGGCTTCTCGCTCTTCTGGACGAGCTCGAGGCCAGGGGGCTGCCCCTGGCCATTGCCACTTCCGGCCACAGCGAGTATGTCGACCTGGCGCTGGAGACGGTCGGAATAGAGGGCCGCTTCCGGGCAATCGCCGCTGGCGACGACGTGGAGAGAGGCAAGCCGGCGCCTGATCTCTATCTGCTCGCCGCCCACCGGCTCGGCGCGCCGCCCCCGCAGTGCCTGGCGCTGGAGGACACTCCCACCGGCGCGACATCCGCTTCGTCGGCAGGGATGATCTGCGTGGCGGTGCCGAACCAGTGGACTGTTACTCAACCCTTCCCCGGAGCCTACCGCGTATTCGCCACGCTCGACGAGGTGAGAGAGGTGCTGGACGAGCTGCTCGCCGTCTCGCCGCGGTCCCCTGAGACGCCTCCCGGCACCCACTACTACGAGGCCGCCGGCGGCGTCGTGTTCGACGAAGATCGCGTCCTGCTGCTGCGGCGCCCCTCCCAAGGAGAGGTGCGCCTCCCCAAGGGCCACATCGATGAGGGGGAAAGCGCATCGCAGGCAGCAGTGCGCGAGACGGCTGAGGAGAGCGGCTACACTGCCCTCACCGTCCGAGCTGACCTGGGTTCCCAGCTGGTCGAGTTCGACGACGGGGAGAAACACGTCTTCCGCTCCGAGCGCTACTTCCTGCTGCAGCTGACCGGCCACGCAGCCGAGCCCGAGTTCCCTCCGGAAGAGGAGTTCGTGCCGATCTGGGTGGGCTGGGACGAGGCGCTGTCCGCGCTCTCCTTCGAGGCGGAGCGGGAGTGGATCCACCGGGCGCTGGCTCTGCGGCGGGCCTAGGCATATGGGAAATACGTACCGTTGCGGTGCGCCGCCCGGCGTGGTATAGTGAATACGCCGGCTGGAGCGGGACGGGGCAGCTTGGGTCTTCGCGGCTGCCCGTGAGGAAAGCACGGCTCCCCGCTTCTGGTCCGATCGCTTAGGCCATAGGATGAAGAGACGTTCCACCGCGATCGCAACTCTGATCGTGGCGCCGGCACTGCTCGTGCTGGCTATCGTGCCAGCCCCGCCGGCCGCACTGGCCGCACGCCAGGCGCCTGCACCGGCGGTCGCCGCTGCAGCCCAGTCCACGCCTACGCCCTCCCCGCCTGTCCCGCCGGGGATGGTCTTGCTCGACGGGGTCGAGCTGAACGTCGACACGCCTTTCCTGCCCGGCGCCCGTTTCGGCGCGACGGAGCCGGACAACGCTATCCAGGTCGCCGCCGCCATAGAGAGAACGGGCCTCTACCGGGAGTTCTCCATCACCGCCGCGCCGTTCGGCACCAGCCCCCCGACCGAGGCCCTCCCACCGGCTGAGCCAGGCGGAGCGAAGGCCTATCGGTCCGCGCTCTTCGCCTTCCGCCAGCAGCAGGGGGCTGATCCTCAGCCGGGTCCGGTGGTCACGCTGTTCGGCCAGAAGGTGGCGGGCGCGGTCAGCGTTGTCGATCTGCACGTGGGTGGGCTGGAGCCGAGGCCGGTGGCGATCGCCGAGTGGGTCGTCGAGGCGGGCGAGCGGCTGTGGATAGTGCGGGCCAGCCAGGCACTCTCAGCCGCAGAGGTCGTTGGGGAGCGGAAGATCAGCCTGCCCCTCCTGCTGGAGGGAACGGTCGTGACCAGCCCGGATCCCAGGCTGCCGTCCACCAGCGCGGCCGCGGCTGGCGCGCCCCCGGAGCCGGCCCTCGCGGCGGAGTCCGCGGACCAGGCTTCCAGGTCTGTGGCTAATGACCTGCCGAATCCTCCGTGGTGGAACGGCGAGACATGCGACTTCACGCACTACTGGTTGGGTTCGGCGGGAACAGCGTCCTACGCCTTGGGGGCAGTCTATCGAAACCTCACCGCCTGCGGGCCTCGGCCGGGTAGTGGCGGGGTGTGGGTCGAGTTCTTCCCCGGCGCCCGCCAGCAGCTCGAGTGGCAGTGCCCGGAGCTGAGCAAGCGCTTTCTCTACCTGGCCTACGGCATAGAGCCCTACGGGGCGAACGGCAGCCAGGTCGTCTGGAACTACGGTGGGGATCAGTTGGAGAAGATCTCCAACGGCACAGCGGGCATCGCACCGCAGCCCGATGACGTGCTGAGCTACGGCTCAACGTCAACCTGGGGGCACACTTCTGTGGTCTCTGTGTCCAATGTTGACGCCAGCGGCAACGGAGAGATCACGGTCATAGAGCAGAACGCTTCGCTCGACGGCGATGCCGTCTTGCAGGTGCGCAACTGGGAAGTGCGGCCGAGTTGGACGTACGTGAGCGGCTGGCTGCACGACCCCAGCTTCAAGGGCAGGCTGGTGCTCGTGCTTCTCATCCGCCGCTTCACGCCCACGGCGAGCCCAGAGGCGATCCTGGAGGATACCCCCACCCCAGAGGGCTGACGCAAGAGCAGGGCGGGGCTGCTCCCCGCCCCGCCTCCCGGTCTAGAGCCTTCCGCTTCCCCGGCGATCCTACCTGACCACCGCCCCCTCGCTCGCCGAGGAGACCATTCTTGCATAGCGGGCCAGGTACCCCTCCGTCACCCTGGGCGCCGGAGCCTTCCAGCCCTCGCGGCGCCGGGCCAGCTCCCCGTCGGATACGTGGAGCGTCAGCTTCTTGCCGGGGATATCGAGCTCGATCTCGTCCCCTTCCCGGATCAGTCCAATGGGTCCGCCTGCGGCCGCCTCCGGTGAGACGTGGCAGACGGCGGCTCCGCGCGTCGCGCCGCTGAAGCGTCCATCCGTGATCAACGCGACGCTGGCATCGAGCCCCATTCCGGCCAGCGACGACGTGGGCATGAGCATCTCCCGCATGCCCGGACCGCCCCGCGGTCCCTCCCGGCGGATCACCACCACGTCGCCGGGCTTGATCTTGCCGCCCAGGATAGCGCTCATCGCCGCCTCCTCGCCCTCGAAGACTCGCGCCGGGCCGCGATGGCTTATCATCTCGGGCAGGACGGCAGAGGCCTTCACGACGGCCCCTTCGGGCGCCAGGTTGCCGCTCAGGATAGCGATCCCCCCGTTGGCCAGGTAGGGATTGTCAGCCGGGCGAATGACCTCGGAGCGCCGGCTGATGCCCTTCAGGTTCTCCTTCACCTTCCTGCCCGTCACCGTGGGCAGCTCACCGTGCAGCAGCTTCTTGCCCAGCAGCTCGGCCATCACCGCCGGGATGCCGCCCGCCTCGTCCAGGTCCTGCATATGATGCGGGCCCGAAGGGCGCAGCTTGACCAGATAGGGCGTGCGCCTGCTGACCGCATCGAACTTCTCCAGCGGCAGGTCGACCCCCGCATCGTACGCTATCGCCGGCAGGTGGAGGACCGTGTTCGTCGAGCCGCCGATCGCCATGTCGACGGCGATGGCGTTCTCGAAGGCCCCCTCCGTCATTATGTCGCGCGGGCGCAGCCCCTTCTCCACCAGGCGCATCACCTGCATCCCGGCCTGCTTCGCCAGGCGCAGGCGGGAGGCCTGCACTGCCGGTATGGTCCCGTTGCCCGGCAGCCCCATGCCCAGGGCCTCGGTCAGGCAGTTCATCGAGTTGGCGGTGAACAGGCCGGCGCAGGAGCCGCAGCCGGGGCAGGCTGCCAACTCCAATGCCTGCAGCTCCTCGTCGCTCATGCGCCCCGCCTTGTACTCACCGACCGCCTCGAACATAGTATTGACGTCGATGTTCTCGCCGCCGTACCGCCCCGCCATCATCGGCCCGCCGCTGACGAAGACCGCCGGTATGTTGACCCGCCCGGCAGCCATCAGCATACCGGGAACGATCTTGTCGCAGTTGGGGATCAACACCAGACCATCAAACTGATGCGACTTGGCCATCACTTCGACCGAGTCCGCTATCAGCTCCCGGCTGGGCAGTGAGTAGCACATGCCGGAGTGGCCCATGGCGATCCCGTCGCATACTCCAATAGTATTGAACTCCAGCGGAGTGCCGCCGGCCATCCGAACGCCCGCCTTGACTGCCTCACTGATCTGGTTCAGGTGAATGTGACCGGGCACAATCTCGTTGAACGAGTTGGCGACGCCGATGATCGGCCTCTCCAGTTCCTCAGGCGTGAGCCCGGAAGCGTACAGCAGGCTGCGGTGAGGAGCCCTCTCGAAACCCTGCGTTGCCTCTCTGCTAGGCATTGCTGATCCTTTCTGCAACCAGATCGCCCATCTCCTTCGTACCCACCAACTCCGTCCCCTCTTCCCTGATGTCCCTGGTGCGGAAGCCGTCCGAGAGCACCTTCTGTACGGCGTTCTCTATGGCCTGCGCCTCCTTCTCCAGCTCCAGGGAGTGGCGCAGGAGCATCGCCGCACTCAGAATAGTGGCGATCGGATTGACCACGTTCTGCCCCTTGTACTTGGGGGCCGAGCCGTGGATCGGCTCGAACAGCCCCGGCTTCTTCTCGCCGATCGCCCCCGAGGGCAGCATGCCCATGGAGCCGGCAATCATCGAGGCCTCGTCGGTGAGGATATCCCCAAACATGTTGGTGGTGACCATCACGTCGAACACTTCCGGATAGCGTATCAGCCGCATGGCGGCGATATCGACGTACATGCTCTCGAACTCGACGTTCGGGTAATCCTCCGCTACTCGCGTCGCCGTCTCACGCCACAGCCGAGAGTTCTCCAGCACGTTCGCCTTGTCCACCGATGTGACCTTACCACGCCGCTTTCCGGCCAAATCGAAGGCCACGCGCACGACGCGCTCCACCTCGCGGGCTGTGTAGTACATCGTGTCGTAAGCCGCCTCGTCGCCGTCGACCTTCTCCCGGCCCCGCTTGCCGAAGTAGAGCCCGCCGGTCAACTCACGGACAACCATCAGGTCGACGTTCTCTATTACCTCCGGCTTGATCGTCGAAGCGTGCAGCAGTTCCTTGTACAGCTTGACCGGCCGCAGGTTGGCGAAGACCCCCATGCCCTTGCGCAGCGCGAGCAATCCCTGCTCGGGCCGCACGGGTGCCTTCGGATCCGAGTACTTCCAATCACCTACTGCGCCAAGCAGCACGCCGTCACTGGCCAGGCACTTCTCCAGGGTCTCCGCAGGCAGTGCCTCGCCGGTGGCATCGATCGCCGCTCCGCCGATCAGCGCCTCTTCGTACTCGAAGCTGTGGCCGAAGGCCTCGGCCACGCGGTCCATCACCTTGACCGCCTCGGCCACCACCTCCGGACTGATGCCGTCTCCGGGCAGCGTGACTATCTTGGCTTCCATGAATCTGCTTCTTCTCCCTTCATAATCGGCGACCGTGGGCACGCCCGGACAGGTCAGGCCCTCAAATCGACCGTCAGGCCATACTCGACCGCGTCCGCCAGCGCCAGCCAGCTGGCCTCGATGATGTTAGTCGAAGCTCCGACCGTGCTCCAGCGGCCCTGCTCGCTCTCCATGTCGATGAGGACCCGCGTCGTCGCCGCGGTGCCCTCGACGCCGTCCAGAATGTGTACCTTGTAGTCCGCCAGGTCGAACCCCTCCAGGGCAGGATAGTTGGGCACCAGCGCCTTGCGCAGGGCTGCGTCGAGCGCGTTCACTGGCCCGTTACCCTCGGCAGCGGTGTGGAAGATCTGATCGCCCACCCGCACCTTCACCGTCGCTTCGGCGAAGATGGCCCGCCCCTCCCGGAGCTCCACGACCACCATGAAGTCCAGCATCTCGAACGGGGGCTTGTAGTCCGACCGGGCTCGCTGGAGGAGCATTTCCACGGAGGCGTCCGCCCCGTCGAAAGTGAAGCCCTCGTGCTCCAGCTTCTTGATCCTCTCTAGAATGCCCGGCAGGTCCTCGATCTCGTCGTGCGGAATGCCCAGCTCATCCGCCTTGCTCAGCAGATTGCCCCGGCCGGAGAGCTCAGAAACGAGCACCCGCGGCTGATTGCCCACGATCTTGGGGTCGATGTGCTGGTAGCTCAGTGGATTGCGGCGCATGGCAGCGACGTGGATCCCGCCCTTATGAGCGAAGGCGCTCGCCCCCACGTACGGCGCCTGCCGGTAGAGCGACTGATTGGCGAGCAAGGCCACGGTCCGGGCCGCTCTGGTGAGACTGATCAACCGGCTGGAGGCCAGGGCCTCGATACCCATCTTCACGTTGAGGTTGGCAATCACCGTCACCAGATCCGCATTGCCGCATCGCTCGCCGTAGCCGTTGATCGTGCCCTGCACCTGCGTCGCGCCGGCGCGGACGGCGGCCAGGCTGTTGGCCACGGCCAGACCGGCGTCGTTGTGGGTATGGATTCCAACTTCGGCCTCAGGGAGGGCCAGCCGCACGGCCTTCACCGCCGATTCGATCTCCCAGGGCATCGAGCCACCGTTCGTATCGCACAGCACGAGCCTCTGAGCCCCGCCCTCTACGGCCGCCCGCAGGGTCTCGATAGCGTAATCGGGGTCGGCTTTGTAGCCATCGAAGTAGTGCTCGCCGTCGTAGATGACCTCCCTGCCCTGGCCCTTGATGTAGGCCACGCTTTCCCGGATCAGGCGCAGGTTCTCTTCCCGTGTCGTGCGCAGCACATCTTCGACGTGCAGCGTCCAGCTCTTGCCGGCCACGGTTACCACGGGCGTTTCCGCCTCCAGCATAGCCTGGACGTTTGCGTCATCGTCCGGCTTCGACCCCACCCGGCAGGTGATCCCGAAAGCGGCGGGCTTGGCGTTCTCCAGCTTCAGCTCGCGCACGCGCCGGAAGTACTCCAGGTCCTTTGGGTTCGAGCCCGGCCAGCCCCCCTCGATGTACGGGATGCCCAGCCTGTCCAGCACACGGGTGATCTTCAGCTTGTCGTCGACCGAAAGCGAGATCCCCTCGCGCTGTGTTCCGTCGCGCAGCGTCGTGTCGTACAGCTGAACCTTTGGCTTGCCCATCATCTCCTCCCGCATCCCGCCCCAGGGGCGGACGGGAAACCTTAACCCTTCTTGCCTGCCCCGGCCAGTCGCTGCCGGGTGTAGGGCACCAGTCCCCCGGCGTCGATCACAGCCAAGAGGAAGTCCGGAAAGGCGGACGTCCTGTACGTGGCGCCAGCCCGCTCGTTCGCAATGGTACCTTTCCGCAAGTCGACGGTCAGCTCGTCGCCCCTCTCCGCCTGCCCTGCCGCCTCCGGGCACTCGAGGATCGGCAGGCCGATGTTGATGGCGTTGCGATAGAAGATGCGGGCGAAGCTCTTGGCTACGACGCAGGACACACCACTGCCCTTGATCGCCAGAGGCGCATGCTCCCGCGACGAGCCGCAGCCGAAGTTCTCGCCGCCGATGATGACATCACCCCGCCGCACCGAGCCGGCGAACGTCGCATCGATACCCTCCATGCAGTGCTCCGCCAGCTCTTCAGGCGTAGAAACGTTCAGATAGCGTGCCGGGATGATCGCGTCGGTATCGACGTTGTCGCCGTACTTCCAGACCTGTCCCCTTAGCTTCACTACAACACCTCCTGCGGCGGGACGATGCGGCCGGCAACCGCGGAGGCCGCGGCCACAGCCGGTCCGGCCAGATAGACCTCGCTGTCCGGATGGCCCATACGCCCCCGGAAATTGCGGTTGGTAGTGCTGACCGCCTTTTCGCCGGCCGCCAGGACGCCCATGTGTCCCCCCAGGCAGGGTCCGCACGTGGGAGTGCTGACGGCTGCGCCGGCTTCGATGAACGCCTCGACCAGCCCTTCGCGCAGCGCATCAAGGTAGACCTGCTGGCTGCCGGGCAGTACGATGCAGCGGACGTCCGGGTGGACCTTCCTGCCCCGCAGGAGCTCTGCCGCGACCTGCAGGTCCTCCAGCCTCCCGTTCGTGCAGGAGCCGATGACCGCCTGATCGATCTTCACCTCGCCCGCCTCGCCGACCGGCCGCACATTCTCCGGCAGGTGCGGAAAGGCCACCTGCGGCTCGAGAGCCCCCACGTCGATCTCGACCACCCTTGCGTACTCGGCGTCGTCGTCGGATTGGTAGACAGCGTAGGGCCGCTTCGCCCGGCCTTCGACGTAGGCCAGCGTGACCTCGTCGACGGCGAACAGGCCTGCCTTGCCGCCCGCCTCGATCGCCATGTTCGACATCGTCAGCCGGCCATCCATCGAGAGAGCACTCACTGTCGGCCCGCTGAACTCAATAGCCTTGTACAGCGCGCCGCTGACGCCGATCTCGCCGATCGTCTTGAGGATCAGATCCTTGCCCCCCACCCAGGGCTGAAGCTCACCCTCGAACACCACCTTGAGCGTCTCCGGAACGCGCATCCAGATAGAGCCCGTGGCCATAGCTACCGCAATGTCGGTCGAGCCCATGCCTGTGGCGAATGCTCCCAGCGCCCCGTAGGTGCAGGTATGCGAATCGGCCCCCACGACCAGGTCGCCTGGCACCACCAGCCCTTGCTCGGGCAGCAGCACGTGTTCGATGCCCATCTGACCCACATCGTAGTGATGGGTCACGCCCTGCGCCCGGGCGAAGCGGCGCATCTGCGCACACTGCTCAGCCGACTTGATGTCCTTGTTCGGCGCGAAGTGGTCGGCCACGAGCACGATCTTCCCCGGGTCGAATACCCTGTCCACGCCGAGCTTGTCGAACTCGTGCAGCGCGATGGGCGCCGTGATGTCGTTCGCCAGGACGATGTCGGCGCTCACCTCCACCAGCTGTCCCGGCCGCACCTCACCGCTCTCGCTCCCGCCCTCTATGACGTGGGCTCCGATTATCTTCTCGCCAAGCGTATGCCCCATCTACCGACTGTCCTCCTCTTCGTGCGTCTGCCAGCTATCGCAGGCTGAGCCGCCACCAGCCCTTGCCGCTATGCGGCCTCAGCCGGCAAGCATCCCTCAACCAGAATGGACCGTGACACGGTCGAACTCTCCCTCAGCGGCGCCAGCTGCCGGTACTCCTCGGAGGCGAAACACCGCTCCATCTGGTCAGCCGACTCGAACTCGATCACCACGATCCTTTCGGGGTCCCAGCCACCTCCCAGCGGCGTGACAGCATCTCCCCGGACCACGTACCGCCCCCCGTGCTTCTGGACCAGGGCGGGGACTCTCTCCACGTACCTGGCGTACGTTTCCGGGTCCAGCACCTCCAACTCGACGATCATGTACACAGCCACAGCGGCAGCCTCCCGCTCACACCGTACACGGCGGTTCACCGGCGAGCGACTTGATCAGCTTGGCCGCAGCCTCGGTCTCCGCTTCGCTGCCGCCAACGCCCAGCCACAGCGCTCCTTCCGCCCCGTGCACGCCCCCGGAGGCGATGAGGCTGGCCTCAGAGCCGGTCAGCAGCCGGATGGCGTCCAGCTCGGTGAACACCTCACCGGGCACCGGCAGCAGCCGCGGCCCCTGCGAACCCGGAGCGTTAATCCTCTGGGCCAGCACGTTGACGTCTTCGAGCACGCGCTTCTCCAGCCCAACCGGCAGGATCAGCTGCACCCGGCGGCCGATCACTGCGGTCAGGGCCGCCAGCACAGTGCCGCCCTTCCGATCCGCGATCAGCACCGCCGCATGGCCGCTCGGGTCGATAGCGTTGGCACCCTTCAGCACCACGTCTCCGGCCCTCAGCTCATCCGCCACGTCGAAGATCGTCTTCCCCTTATCCCATCGACCATTGGTGATGACCGCATCGCCGGGGAACTCCACCTTGGGAATGTCCGGAGCGGGCGGCGTCACCATACCGCGCCGGAAGCCTACGCGGGAGAAACCGTCCTCCTGGCCCAGCGACTTGAGCACCTCCTCGGCCACGTAGCCGTTGGTCGTGCCGGCGATGATCGCCACCGTCCCTTTCTGCAGGGCACTCTGTATGTTTGCGTGCTCGACCAGTGCTCTACCGATGAGCCGCTTGCCCATAGAAGACGTGACGCAGAACTGCTTCATAGCCTCGCCTCCCCTCCGATCGGCCTGAGGTCCAGCTTCCTGTGCAGCCCGGCCAGCTAGGCGATGCCGGACAGCGTTCCTCGGGCCGCGATAAGCCTGTTCAGCGCGAACATGTAGGCTTTGGCGCTGGCCACGATGATGTCCGTATCCGCACCATGGCCGCTGAAGACGCGCCGCTGCTCGCCGTTGACCGGCTCGTCCGCTTGAATGCGGATGGTCACCCGGCCGACAGCGTCGATCCCCTCGGTCACAGATTGGACGGAGAACTCGATCAACTGGTTCGGCTCGCCGATCACCCGATTGATCGCCCGGTAGACCGCGTCGACCGGGCCGGTGCCGTGATCCGCATCGCATACGACGTCGCCATTCGGCCCGCGGATGCGAACCGTTGCCGTGGGGATGCTCTGATTCCCGCAACTGACCTGGACGTGCTCCAGACTGTACGTCTCTTCGAAGAGCATGCCCACCTCGTCCGAGACGATCGCCTCCAGATCGCGCGTGTCTACCGTCTTCTTCTTGTCCGCCACGTCGAGGAAGCGCTCGTACACCTTCTCGAAGTCGTCGTCGCTGAGCGTGTATCCCAGCTCCGCCAGTCGGTGGCGCAGGCCATGCCGGCCGGACCGGGCCGAGAGGATGATCGCCGAGTCCGGGGCACCGACGTCGCGCGGGTCGATGATCTCGTAGGTCGTCCTCTCCTTCAGCACTCCGTCCTGATGGATACCCGAGGAGTGGGCAAAGGCATTGGCGCCGACTATGGCCTTGTTCGGCTGGACCGGGATGCCGGTCAGCTGGCTGACCAGCCGGCTCACCGAGTAGATGTGGCGGGTGTCTATTCCCGTCTCCACCCCAAAGACACTGCGGCGGGTCTTGAGCGCCATCACCACTTCCTCCAAGGAAGTGTTGCCGGCCCGCTCGCCGATGCCGTTGATCGTCACCTCCACCTGGCGCGCGCCGTTGGCAACCGCGGCAAGCGTGTTCGCCGTGGCCATCCCCAGGTCATTGTGGCAGTGCACGGAAATGACCGCCTTGTCGATGTTGGGCACATTCTCCCTGATGCCCCGGATCAGGGCGCCGAACTCCTCCGGTGTCGAGTAGCCGGTCGTATCCGGTACGTTGACCACGGCGGCCCCGGCCTTGATCGCCGCCTCCAGCACGCGGTAGAGGTACTCTGGATCGGCTCGCCCTGCGTCCTCCGTGTAGTACTCCACTTCGTCAACGAATTTGAGGGCATACTTGACCGCGTCCACGCCCTGTTTCAGTGCTTTCTCCGGCGTCGTATGCAGCTTGTACTTGATGTGCACTTCGGAGACGCCCAGCCCGGTGTGGATGCGCGGATGGGCCGCCCCCTTGAGCGCCTCGGCCGCCACGTCGATATCCTTCTTGTTTGCCCGCGTCAGGCCGCAGACGGTGCAATCACGGATCTCCTTGGAGAGAAGCTCGACCGCCTTGAAGTCGCCGGGCGAGGAAATGGGAAAGCCAGCCTCGATGACGTCGACGCCCATTCCTTGAAGGGCCCGGGCGATCTCCAGCTTCTCCTCGACGTTGAGCGCCGCTCCCGGCGACTGCTCCCCGTCCCGGAGCGTCGTGTCGAAAACGACAACCTTGTCTTGACCACGAACCCCGTCCTCACCCATTGCCCTCCTCCTGTCCAGCTAGGCTGCTCAGTTCTGGCTCGCCTGCCAGAACGTCCTGCCCAACTCGTACGCCCTGTCCAGATTCCTGCGACGGATGTCGGCGTTCTTCTCTACCATGCCGCCGAGGATCTCCAGACTGGCCTCCCTCACACCTACGCCCAGCAGGCGATCCTCCAGCATCACGTGCCGCATGCTGTCCACGATCCCGGTCTCCTCCAAGTGCTCGATCGTGTGACCGGCGGCACACAGAACCAGGGCCCTCTGCACGTCCATCCTTGGCGCGGCTCGCTCCCCTGACGAATCGTACCAGTACGCATAGCCGTAGGTGAGCACGCGGTCGAACCAGCCCTTCAGCTTCGCCGGGCAGTCGCTCCACCACAGCGGGTATACAAAAGCCAGGCCGTCAGCAGAGTCGATCTTGGCCTGCTCCGCCCGCACATCTTCAGGCACGGGAGCCTCGGGATCGAACCCCGTCTCCCTCTCGTACTGGCCCGCGTCCATATCGGTCTGGAACCGCATCTCATAGAGGTCGCCGACCTGCACCGAGTGCCCTGCCTCCTTGAGTCCGCGCGTGAAGCGCTCCAGCACCTCAGCGGTGAAAGACTCCTTGCTGGGATGGGCGAACAAGGCATACACATGCACCGGTCTCGCTCCACTCCTCGTGGGACCGCTACTTCCCCCAGCTATCGGGGCGCAGCGAACGCACGGCGGCGCCCGCCCGCCACATCTCCGACTCCCGCATCTCCCGGAGCTCTTCCTCCAGCCGCTCCCTGTAATCCGGGGCGGCGTTCGCTTCCAGGACGATGCCTGTCTGCTCGCCGGAGACGACGCTCTTGTACAGCCTGTCGAAGACCGGAGCAACGGCCTCGCGAAACTCGTGGCGCCAATCGAGCGCCCCCCGTTGCGCGGTCGTGCTGCAATTGGCATACATCCAGTCCATGCCGTTCTGGTCGACCAGGCGGATCAGGCTCTGGGTCAGCTCCTCGACAGTTTCGTTGAAGGCTTCGCTCGGGCTGTGGCCGTTCCTGCGCAGCACATTGTATTGAGCTTCCATGATCCCGGCCAGGGCGCCCATGAGCACACCCCGCTCGCCGGTGAGGTCGCTGTGGACCTCCTTCTCGAACGTGGTAGGGAACAGGTAGCCGGACCCAATGCCGATCCCGATGGCCAGCGTTCGCTGCTTGGCCCGGCCGGTGTAATCCTGGTGCACGGCGTAGCTTGAGTTGATGCCGCTACCTGCCAGGAAGTTGGCGCGGACACTCCTGCCCGATCCCTTCGGGGCGACGAGTATGACGTCGACGTTGTCCGGCGGAACGACTCCCGTCTGGTCAGCGTAGACTATCGAGAAGCCGTGCGAGAAGTAGAGCGCATCACCTTCCTTCAGGTGTGGTTTGATGTTCGGCCAGGTGAGCATCTGCGCCGCGTCGGAGACGAGATACTGCACGATCGTCCCCCGCTCCGTAGCCTCCTCCAAAGAGAAGAGGGTCTCCCCAGGCACCCAACCATCGCCGACCGCCTTGTCCCAGGCCGCCTGGTCGCCCTCCCACTGCCCGACGATGACGTCGATGCCGTTGTCCTTCATGTTCAGTGACTGAGCCGGCCCCTGAACTCCGTAGCCGAGCACGGCGATGACCTCATCCTTCAGCACCTTACGGGCCTTCTCCAGCGGGAACTCGTCTCTGGTGACAACTTGCTCGACAACTCCCCCGAAATCGATCTTCGCCATAATCCCCTCCCAGTCTTGTCGTTGTGTTGCCGCCTCCCGCAGGGAGACAGGCTTGCCTATTCCTTGCTCGCTCCGTTGCTGCCCCGCACCATGGCCACCCGGCCGGTGCGTACCATCTCCACGATGCCGTACGGCCTCAGGACTTCGACGAGGCCATCGATCTTCTCGTCGGTGCCCGTCACTTCTACCATCAGCGTATCCAGGCTGACGTCGACGACACGGGCCCTGAACGTCTCCACGATCTGCAGCACTTCCGACCTGGAGCCGCCGTCCGCGTTCGCCTTGACTTTGATCAGCGCCAGGTCACGCATCACGGTCGGCGACTCGGTGACATCATCGACCTTGATCACGTTGACCAGCTTGTGCAGGTTCTGCGCCACCTTCAGCACGTCGGTCCGATCGCTGTCAACGACGATCGTCATGCGCGAAACGCCCGGCACTTCAGTGTGGCCGACGGCCAGGCTTTCGATGTTGAACGCGCGGCGTCGGAAGAGGCTGGCCACGCGATTCAGCACTCCCGGCTTGTCCTCCACCAGAGCGATCAGTGTGCTTTCCATTGCCGCCCCTCCTATTCCTTGCTCCTGCCAGCCTTGCCAGTGGGCCGGAGAATCATCTCGTCCAGCGCTGCGCCGGACGGCACCATCGGATAGACGTTGCCGTCGTCCCCTGTCTGAGCGATCTGGAATTCGACCAGCGCGGGGCCATCGTGCGAGCGCGCCTCGTCGATCGCCTTCCGTGTCTCCTCCGGCCCGGTCACACGCCAGCCTCGCACGCCGTACGCGTCGGCCAGCTTGATGAAGTCAGGGTTCACGAGGGAGGTCGATTCGTACCGCTTGTTGTAGAATAGCTCCTGCCACTGGCGCACCATCCCCAGACACGAGTTGTTCAGCACGGCAACCTTCACCGGCAGCTTCTCCTGGACGATCGTCGCCAGATCGTGCAGAGTCATCTGGAAACCGCCGTCGCCGACTATGGCCCAGACCTCCCGATCTGGCTGGGCCACCTGGGCCCCCATCGCTGCGGGCAGGCCAAAGCCCATCGTTCCCAACCCCCCGGAAGTAATCAGAAATCCCGGCTGGTCGCTGTGGTAGTACTGTGCCGCCCACATCTGGTTCTGGCCGACGCCGGTGACGACTATCGCCTCTCCCCCGGTCGCCTGCCAGATGGCGTGGGCCACGTGCGGGGCGAGAAGGCGGCCGTTATGCGGCTGGTTGATTATATCCCGCTCGTCGCTCTCACTGCGCCACTCCACTATGCGGGCCAGCCACTCCGTGTGCGACGCCTTCTTGACCAGAGGCATCAGCTGCTCCAACACCCGGCGCAGGTCGCCCAGCACCGGCACGTCCGCCGGGATGAGCTTGTTGATCTCTGCTGCGTCGAGATCGACGTGGACCTTGCGGGCGTTTGGTGCGTAGCGATCGAGCTTGCCCGTCACGCGGTCATCGAAGCGCATGCCGAAGGCCAGCAGCAGATCCGCCTGCTGGATCGCGTGGTTGACGTAGGCCTCGCCGTGCATGCCCATCATCCCCAGGCACAGGGGATGCGACTCGGGGAACCCGCCTTTGCCCAGGAGCGTCAGGGTCACCGGCACACTCACCTTCTCCACGAAGGCCACGAGCGCATCAGTCGCGCCGGACATCAGAACACCGTGGCCGGCGAGGACGATGGGACGCTCCGCCTCGTTGATCAGGTCGGCCGCCCGCTGCACCGCATCCGGCTCCCCGGGGCCCACCGGACTGTAGCCGGGCAGCACTACCTCGTCCTTGGGCGGCGAGAAATCGGTCTCTGCCATCTGCACGTCCTTCGGCAGATCGATCAGCACCGGGCCGGGCCGGCCGCTGCGGGCGATGTAGAAGGCCTCGTGAATCGTATCCGCCAACTCGTCGACTTCGGTCACCAGGTAATTGTGCTTGGTCACCGGCAGCGTGATGCCCGTGATATCGGTCTCCTGGAAGGCATCTGACCCGATCAAGGGCACCTCCACCTGACCGGTGATACAGACAATAGGCACGGAGTCCATCATTGCAGTGGCGATTCCGGTGACCAGATTGGTGGCACCGGGCCCAGACGTGGCCATCGCCACACCCACGCGCCCTGAGGCTCTGGCGTAGCCGTCCGCGGCGTGGGCCGCGCACTGCTCGTGCCGCACCAGGATATGGCGGACGCCGTAGTCCTGGCGGGGGTGGTAGGTGTGCATTATCGCCCCGCCGGGTATGCCGAAGACGACCTCCGCGCCCTCGTGCTTCAGCGTCTCCCAGACTATTTGTGCACCTGACCGCTTCATCTCATCCTCCTTCGCGCCCGGCTTCGGCGGGGCCATACAAGACTGAAGCCGCCCCTCCGGGCGGCTTCCTTCCCGCGTCTCGCTCAGCCTTGGCCTGAACCTACGGGCGCCGCCCCATCTCTCCGCCGCTCCCCAGCAGGAGGAGCAGGCGAACGACGACTACCGGCAGGCCCAGCGCGCGGCTGCTGGCCCACCAGCCGTTAGTAGCGGCTCCCCCGTGCGGCCTTCTTCCCCAGTTCGATCTACCTGCTGTCAAGTCAACTAGCTCCCTGGTTGCAGATCAGCGCTACAACGAATCGGAGCCGCCCTTTGGGCGGCTCCTGGTTGCTACGTGCGCTCTGCAGCTCACCTGCCCAAAAGGCTATCTCTCCTTGCCGATAACTACAAGGAGCAGGTCGGGCAGAATGACGAGCAAGCTGCGTGAGTCTTTCACGTGATTTCCCCTCTAGTTGTGTAGATTATACAACAAGCAAGGGGAGGTGTCAAGCGTCCAGACGCTTGGGGTCTCAGCGTCCGCCCGCGTCATGCAGCCTGAGAGCCTGCCTCAGGGCCTCTGCGAGCTGTAGGGCCTCTCGCGGATCCGCTGTATTCCCAACCAGGCGGGTCTCTCGCCCGTCGGCCTCACGAGCGACGATCTCGAACTCGGCAGGCGCCCCACCTTGGAACATCAGCCGCAGTGGATCGACATCGCCCGAGTAGGCCATGGCGTCCTTCATCCTGCCGAATAACCGACCCGCCGAGCGGGCCATCGAGCCGACCCCATACGCACCCGCCAGCGGGGCGGCGGCCTGCTTGACCCGGATAGAGGCACCTGGCGCCAGGGCGAGAGGATGGGACCCGCCGGTCGGATCCAGCATGTCCAGCCTGTCCCCGTCGACCCGGAGCACCTCCGTGCCCGTGTCGGACGCGAAGATGGACAGGCCCCCAGGTCTCTTCTCGACGCGGTACCGCAGCCTCGGCGAGCCGGCGGCTGGCATTCCCAGTATGGGCTTGGTCGACCCCGGCTCGTACAGCAGCACCAGCCCGCTGCAGTATTCACATACAACGAAGCCGCGCCGCCAGGCCTCAGGCGTCACGCTCAGCTCCTGGCCGCACGACTCGCAGCGCAGGTCTTCCACCGGCGGCGCCCCGGGCAATCCGGCAATCTGCTTGCCCTTTCCCCGTGGGATCTCGACGTCGCCATAGACCGGCAGATTGAAGATGCCCGCTTCGACCTCCAGAATCTCCTCAACGTAGAGGGCCACCTCCGCGCTCTCCACACCCGCAAGCAGGTTGGCTCGTTTCCCGTCCTCAGTCACCGCACACACACTGCAGTTCTCGAACGGAGGATGGCCGGGGGCAGTACGCACCCTGGCGACGACAGAGTAGAGCTGCTGCACGGAATCGGCCCTCAGCGGCCCCGGGCCGCCCCAGCCCAGCGACGGGTAGATGACGCCACCCTCCAGCCTGAGTGGCGGCAGGTTGCGATCCAGCACCGCCACGACGATGACCGCAATCAGCACGGCGGGCACAGCGGCGGCGAGGAAGCCCAGTATCGCCCCCCCGAGGCCCAAGCCCAGTGTCGCGCCCCCGAGGCCCAAGCCCAGTATCGCGCCGCCGAGGCCCAAGCCCAGGATGAGTCCGGCGGGGACGCCGACGACGGCGCCGATAGCCAGGCCGATCTTCACCCCCCGCTTTGCGCCATAGCTATCGAAGTTCGCGGCGGACTGCCTGGAGCGCCGGGCAACGATGGTGATCTCTCCCGGCCCCTTCCGCTGCACGGCGACGCCGGAAGGCACCTCGCGCCGGGCGAGAAGCCCTTTGTACTCCTCGGTGCCCTTATCCGTGATTCGCAGGATGGTTGAGCAGTAGTCGCAGGCAACCAACCCGCGCCGAATCGCCTGATCGTCGGCGGGGATGCTCGCCCCGCACATGGTGCAGTTGACTCTCAGCGCCACAGTAGCCTCCTCATCAAGGTCGTAGCAAGCCCGTCCCCCGCGAGCGGATGACGCACCACAGGCCCATCTTCCACCAACTGGAAGACCTCACGCTTGGACACGTCCAGGGTCTTCTGCCTGCCCATCGCACAACGCCAAGAAGCTCCGTCATTCCGTGCGAGGTGGCACGCAGCGCCCCCCAGCGGCTCAGCGCGCACAACACGATGCTACCGCTCATAGGCGCCAAGGTCAGGCCGCGCGCCGCGAGGAGCGCCGTCGGCGTCGCCGGCAGGAACGCCCTCTGCGCTGCCGGCGTCTTCGGCGGGACTCCCTGCCCCAAGGCGCAGATTCACATCTGGCCAGCCCGAGACGAACAGCGGGTCGCTGGTCAGTGCGTTCTGTCCCAGGCCAGCAATGCGCGCCCAGGCGCCATCGGCGATCTCAGCGCGCGTGAAGAAGACATCGCGCCCGCTCACGAACTCCGCTGTGATCTCACCATCCGCCCTGCTGTAGTAGAGGTTATGCTCCTCCCGCACCAGGTTCACTCCCGGCCCCAGATAGACGCCTGTGGGGCCGCCTGCCGTGGGATCGGCGTTGAAGGCAAAGATGTTGTTCACCAGCGTGAGAGTCACCGGCGGCGACTGCACAGCCTCCGGATAGCCAGCCACAAAGGCCCAGTTGCGCTGGCTGTAGGCAGTATCCCACATGTTGTAGGCAATGGTGTTGTTGACCACTTCTACCGTGCTCGGATAGGTACCCACCCACACGGCGCTGTTCCCCTGGCCCCAGACGATGTTGTTCTCCATCCTGCCGCCCGCCCAGAGCTTGATTCCGTTGAGATGGTTGCGCACCACGCGGTTGCGCCGCACGACCACGCCGCTGGCGTTGCCGGCCCGGTCGCGGGAATTGAGGTCGATCCCGTCGCCGCCGTTGTCGTGGATGTAGCAGTCCTCCACCACAACAGGGTAGCCGCGGGCGAACTCCAGTCCGTCGGAGCCGTAGAAGGCCTCCCCGTCCAGCCCGGTGTCGAAGATCTCCACCCTGCTGACGACCATGTGGTTGCAGGGCCCGGGCGTGCAGTCCACCGCCGAGTACTGGCTGCCGTGAATGATGCTGTCCTCCAGCGTGACGTGCTCCACAGGCCCCTCCTCCGGCGGGCCCTCGGTCTCGCCATACGTGAAGCGGACGCTGGCCTCGCCTCCGCCGATATCAAGGTGGTCGAGGCGAACATACCGATTGTCACCGGCGAGCGTGATCCCCCAGATCGTGAACCCGCGCAGCGCAAAGCCGCTGATGCGAACGTGGGACGTGCCTGAGTCCAGGATCAGCAATCCTCCCACCCTGTCGCCGCCATCAAACGCAGGCGACTCCCCAGGGCAGGCTATGAACGTGATAGGGGCATCCGGGCTGCCAGAGCTAGCCAGGTGTGTCTCATCGACGAGATAGGTGCCGCCCCGGAAGCAGACGACGTCGCCTGGATGAGCCGACTCTGCGGCGTGCTGAAGCGTTGCCCATGGCTCTGCCTCGCTGCCCGCGCCCTCGTCGCTGCCGTCGGCGGCCGCGTAATGGGTGCAGCTGACATCAGGAGTCGCTGCTGTGGTCGGAGGCGGGAGCTCCGTAGTGGAGGCCGGCTCGGTCGCCGCTGCTGGAGCAGCCATCGTCGCCGTCGGTATCGGCGCGCAGCCGGACAGAGTGACGACCAGCAGAAACGACGTCAGACGCGCTCTCATGTCCGCGCTGCCTGCTATGCTCGCCCCCCCTCCTGCACGGTCCACGGCTCTGCGGCAGGCCCAACGGGAGCTGAAGACGGTGCTGAGGCAGTCGAGTAGGCGCACACCCCAAAGGCCTCTAGGGTCTGCGGCGCAATTGCCGCAGAACGCCCCGCAGTTCCTGCGGCAGCGGCGCTTCCACGACCAGCTTCTCGCCGGACGACGGGTGCTCAAACTCCAGCCGCGCAGCGTGGAGGAAGAAGCGGTCGCGCAGCAGTTCCTGCCGCCTGCGGCCGTAGACCGCATCCCCCACTATCGGGTAGCCGATCCAGGCCAGGTGAACGCGCACCTGGTGGGTGCGGCCTGTGCGGGGACGCACTTCGAGCAGCGAGTAATCGCCCACGTACTCCCGCACCCGGTACGCAGTGTACGCCTCTCGGCCACTTCGCACCACCGCCATGCGTTTCCGGTTCCGCTTGTCCCGGCCGATCGGCGCCTCGATGATTCCTTCACGTGGTTCAATCCGGTCCTCCACGAGCGCCAGATAGGTCTTGTCTACCCGCCTTCGCTTGAACAACCTCTGAAGTGCCGTGCGGGTTTCTTCGTCCTTGGCCACGACGATCACGCCGGACGTATCCTTGTCCAGCCGGTGCACAATCCCGGCCCTCTCCAGGCCGCCCACGTCGGCGACCGCGGGACAGTAGGCCAAGAGCGCATTCACCAACGTGCCCGAGGGGTGGCCCACGGCGGGGTGGACGACCATGCCGGCCGGCTTGTTCACGACGAGCATCACCTCGTCCTCATAGACGACGTCGAGGGGGATATCCTCGGGCAGAACCAGTTCGGGCGCTTCCTCGGGCAACACCACCGCCACCCGGTCGCCCGGCTCCACCCGGAAGCTGGCCTTGCGCGGCTCGCCATTCACCGTGACCGAGCCATCTTTGATCAGCCGGTGGGCCACCGAGCGGCTGAGATCGGCCACCCTGGCGGCGATCATAGTGTCGAGCCGTTCGCCCCCGGCTTCGACGGTGAAGGTAAGCTCCCGTTCCTCGGCCACGCTGTCGTTCTCAGCCATCGAAGGTGTCGCCGCTGCGCACCCTGCCCAGGTCTGCCGATGCCGGAAGGAAGGCCATCCGCTCGCCGTGCAGCACCCGCAGCCCAAGCAGGCCCACCACGGCCTCGTCGTAGTCGATGCGCCAGCCCGATCGTACGATCAGCGCCAGGCGGAGTAGGACGCCGGCCAATGCACACAGGGCAGGCGCGATCCCGAACTGCGAAGTTGGGGAGGAGAGCTTCGCACGACGGGATTCGCCGGTCACATCGCTTCTGCCGTCTGCCTGGCGCGCCACTGCTGCCACTCCTCACGGATCATGCCCAACACGAGCAGGGCGCATCCGGCAGTGATGCAGCTATCGGCCACGTTGAAGACGGCGAAATCCTGCAGCGGCCAGATGGTCACGTCGATGAAATCGACCACGTGGCCGATAGTCAGCCGGTCAACGAGATTCCCCAGCGCTCCCCCGAGCGCCAGCCCGAGCGCCAGGCGCATCAACCACTCTCCGCTTGGTATACGCCTGTAGTAGAGAATGATGACCAGAATGACGGCGGCGGCGACGCCAACGTAGACGTTGGCCAGCTCAGGGAGCATCCCGAACGCAGCCCCCGTATTCGTCACGTGGGTAAAGCGAAAGACGGAGGCCAGCCAAGAAACGGGGGCCGCAGACTGCCCCACTTCGAGCCAGTCCCGAACAAGACTCTTGCTCACCTGATCGGTGAGCAAGACAACGGCTGCCATGGTCGGCAGGATCCAGCCCTCCAGTCGGCGACGTCTCAACGGGAAGAGGCCCTCGCCCGGTTGCGCTCCTGATTCGCCTGGCATTCCAGGCAGTACTTGGCGTGCGGCAGGACTTCCAGGCGCGCCCGCTCGATCCTGGCCCCGCAGGTCTCGCACAGCCCATAGGTGCCGTTCTCGAACTTCACCAGCGCCTGCTCGACCTCCTCGAGCGAGGCCTGGACCTTGCGCTTGAGAGCTACGTCGACGGCCTGGTCGAAGGCGACCGTGCCGTCGTCCGCCATGTGGTTACCGTGGCCAATCGTCTCGTACTGCGCCACTTCGAGTCGCGACCACTGCTCCTTCAGCTTCGCCTGCTCTTCGTGAAGCTGCCTCTTCGCTCTATCGTGCGAGAAAGCCATCGTGCCTCCCAGTCCCTCCCCAAAGCCGGGAGGGACGCGTATTCTACTCTAGTCACGCGGAATTGACAAGGTGCTCACCTAGGCCTGGCGCACTCCCACCCCGAGGGAGTGCCCGGCCACCTTGAACCGCCCGACGCTCATCCCCTTCCCCGGCTCTCCCTCTCGCAGCTCGGTACTCAGCGTCTCCGAAACGATCAACTCCCTCCACTTCTCGATCGCCTCGGCCAGCTCGCCCTCCGCCTGATAGACGGTGACGATCCGATCGTCGAGCTCGAAGCCGGCCTCCTTCCTCTGGTTCTGCACGCGCCGGATGACCTGGCGGGCCAGCCCTTCGCTGGCCAGCTCCGGCGTGAGCACAGTGTCCAGGGCGACGGTGACGCCCCGTTCGGAGGCGACGGCAAGCCCTTCCCGGGCCTGTTCCCGTACCAGCACCTCTTCCGCCGCCAACTCGATCGCCTCTCCGTCCAACTCGAGCGAGAGGGCCAGACCAGCACGCAGCTTCTCCACTGCAGCGACGGCCGCTTGCAGACCCTCCCCTTCGCTCAGACTGGCCAACGCCGCTCGGACGGCCGGCAGTCGCTCGCCTAGCCTGGGCCCCAGGGCCTTGTTGTCCGGGAGCAGGGAGTAGGTCACGAGCTCGCTTGCCTCCGAGACGAATTCGACCACTTTGACGTTCAGCTCATCCCGCACCAGCGCCAGTGCCTCTTCGTCCAGGTCACCCGTGCCTGCGGCCAGGTGAACCAGCGCCTTGGCCAGGGGCTGACGGAGGATGATGTCGCAGCCCGCGCGCGCCGAGTGGCCGAGTGTGACCACCTGCCGGGCCAGGTCCATGCGCTCGAGCAGAGGCTCGTCCGCCGCGGCCGGCTTCGCCTGCGGCCAGGCGGTATGGTGCACGCTCTCCGGCGCGCTCTCGTCGGCCGATCGCACCAGGTTCTGGTACATCACCTCCGTCACGAAGGGGACGAAGGGCGCGAGCACCCTGCACAGCTGGGTCAGCACAGAGTAGAGCGTAGCGTAGGCGGCGTTCTTATCCGCATCCTGCTCGCTCTTCCAGAACCGGCGCCGGCTGCGCCGCACGTACCAGTTGGTCAGGTCGTCCAGAAACGGCTCGATCGCCAGACTCGCGCCGTAGGCGTCGTACTCCTCCAGACGGTCGCTGGTCGCACAGACGACCCGGTCCAGCCTGGCCTTGATCCACCGATCGAGCGTCGATTCCTCACCCGGGTCGCTGTTGGGGTCTGTATCCGGCGTCCAGCCGTCGATGTTGGCATAGGTAACGAAGAACGAGTACACGTTCCACAGGGGGATCAGGAACTGCCGGCGCACCTCGTCCGCCCGGCCATAGCCGAAGACCAGGTTGCTATCCGGCTTGTGGCGGCAGTAGAGCCAGCGCATCACGTCCACTCCCATGCGGTCGGCCGCCTCGTTGAACTCGATGGCATTGCCCCACGACTTGTGCATCTCGTGCCCATCTTCGGCCAGCAGCGTGGCATAACCAAAGCAGGTCCGGAAGGGCGGCGAATTGTCCAGCACTGTGGCCATCGCCAGCAGGCTGTAGAACCAGTTGCGGAACTGGCCGGGGAAGGACTCGCTGATGAAGTCAGCCGGATACCACTTCCGCCAATAGTCACGATTGGTACGGTACTGAAGCGTGCTGAAGCTGACGATGCCGGCATCAAGCCACGGGTTGCCCACTTCCGGAATGCGGCTCACCAGCTTGCCGCACTCGGGGCATTCGATCTGCACACTATCCACCCAGGGCCGGTGCGGCGTATGGCCCTCGAACTCATCCCAGCCGGCGACAGCCCGCCCCTTCAGCTCGTTCTCGTCCCCGATCACCTCGAAATGGCCGCAGCTGCACCTCCAGATGGGCAGCGCCAGGCCCCAGTAGCGCTTCTTGCTGATCATCCAGTCGTGCATGTTGCTCAGCCAATCCAGCTCGCGGTCGAGGCCAAACGAGGGAATCCAGCGGATCTGGCGGGTCACTTCCATCATATCGTGGCGCAGCTCGTCCATAGAGATGAACCACTCGTCCACCAGGCGGAAGACCAGCTCGGTGTCGCAGCGCCAGCAGACAGGATAGCGATGCGTGTAGTCCTCCACCTTGTAGAGCAGCCCCTTCTCACGCAGGCTCTCGAAGACCAGCGGCGCGCTCTCGGAGACGTGCCTGCCGCTCAACCGGCCGAAGCCCTCTACGAATACGCCTTCCTCGCTCAGAGGCGCTACTGCCGGCAGGCCCTGCTCCCGCCCCAAGGCGAAGTCCTCGGCGCCGCAGCCCGGCGCGATGTGCACGATGCCGGTGCCCTCCGTCTCGCCCACCTCGTCCCACAGGATCACCCTGTGGGCCTCGGGAGCGGAGGCCGACTGCTGGGCCTCAAGCTCGTCGAAGGGCCCCTCGTAGGTCCAGCCCTCCAGCGCCGTGCCCTTCATCTCGTCGAGGACCTGGTAGTCGCCTTCGAGAATGGGGAGGGCCCCCTTGGAGAGATAGAGCACCCTATCGCCCTGGCGCACCTTGACGTAGGTCAGTTCAGGGCCCACTGCGGCAGCCACGTTGCTGGACAGCGTCCAGGGCGTCGTCGTCCAGATCAGCAGGCTCTCGCCGGGGCGACCGCGCAGCGGGAAGCGGAGCGTGACGCCGGGATGGGTCATCTCCCGATAACCCTCGGTGACGATCTCATGCTGGCTGATTCCCGTGGCGCAGCGCGGGCACCAGGGCATCACGTCTCGGCCTTGGTAGAGCCAACCCCGCTCCCAGCAGCGCTTGAGGAACGTCCAGATCATGTAGTTGTTCTCGTTGGAGAAGGTGAAGTACGATCCGCCCAGCTCAGGCAGCCCCAAGCGGCCGACGAGGGACTCTACCGTGCCGGTGACCTCACCCACGGAACCCTGCAGCGTGATCTCCTCCTCGGGGCTCTCGGCCAGGCGGTCAGCCAGCCGGCGCAGCCGGTCGGGATCATTCCAGTCCATCCAGTATCCCAGCCGCATCGACTGCTCGGTCTGAACGGCGGCATAGCGGAGCACCCGCTCCTTGCACTTGCGCACGAAGCGGGCCACGCCGTATTCCTCGATATCGCGCTTGGAGGTGAAGCCCTGGGCCTTCTCTACCTCGACCTCCACCCACAGCCCCTGGCAGTCGAATCCGTTCTGGTAGCGGGTGCGGAAGCCGCGCATGGCCCGGTAGCGATGGAACAGATCCTTGTAGGTGCGCCCCCAGCCATGGTGAACGCCCATCGGGTTATTGGCCGTTATCGGTCCGTCGATGAACGACCACCTGGGGCCCTCCTTGCGCAGGTGCACCAGCTTCTGGAAGGTCTGCTCCCTCTTCCAGTGGTCGAGCACCTCCTGTTCCTGAGCCACGTAGTCGACCGATGTCGGCACCGGCTTGAATGCCATTCGCTTAGCCTCCACTCATCTCATCTCTGTGACAGCTGCCCGTCGCCCCGCAGTCCGCGCCACGCCGGCTCCGCTTGACATCCTGCGACCCTAGTCCTATAATCGCGCCCAATAAGGGCCACCCGCGGCAGACTGCCGCAAGATCGCGGAGGAGGGTCAGAACTATGCTAAGGCCATTCACCTCCAGTTCACCGATCCCGGACCAGACAAGGAACTGGGACAGCAAGCTCGGTTTCGACTACCGCGAGCTAGACGCCTTCTGGCTATCGCGCTGGACCCCCGAGACGGGCTGGGGTCCGGGCGCGCTCTACGAACACCAGGGAGCTGTCCTCGAGCTGTCACCTGGCGCCAACGTCCTTCACTACGGGCAGGCGTTGTTTGAAGGGCTCAAGGCGCGCCGAACGCGGGAGGGCAAGATCGTCCTCTTCCGTCCCGCCGACAACGCCCGTCGCACCCGTCAATCCGCGGCCCGCCTGGTGATGCAGGCTCCGTCCGTAGGCGACTTCGTAGAAGGCGTCAAGTCTGTCGTCCGCGCCAACGCCCGGTGGGTACCCGGCTACGAGAAGGGCAGCCTCTACATCCGGCCGACGCTGATCGGCTCCGGCCCGGTCCTTGGCGTCAACCCGGCCCAGGAGTACACCTTCTTCATATTCACCTCCCCGGTAGGCCAGTACATGGGAGGCGGTCGCCTGGTGGTGCTCACGCATGCCCATCGCTCCGCGCAGTACGGCACCGGATCCGCCAAGGTCGCCGGCAACTACGCCGCCTCTCTTCGGCCCCACCACGCCGCCGCCGAGCTTGGCTACACCGACGCCCTCTACCTCGACGCCCGGGAAGACTACTACATAGAGGAGATGAGCGGGGCAAACTTCTTCGCCGTCCTCTGGGACGGCACGCTCGTCACGCCCTCCCTGGGCTCTATCCTCCCCGGCATCACTCGCCGTTCGCTGATCACCATCGCCCGCGAGCTCTTCGGCTGGATCGTCATCGAGCGCCCCCTCTCGATCGAGGAGGTGCTCAGCGACGCCGTCGAGGCCTTCTACACCGGCACCGCCGCCGTCCTCTCCTCGATTACTGACATCAACTACGAGGGAGAGGAGTACAAGATTGGCGACGGCAAGCCGGGCAAGCGGGCCAAGGCCCTGCGCCAGGCCGTGGACGAGATCCAGATCCAGGAACGCCCTGATCTCTGGGACTGGGTGATGGAGGTCGAGGTCTAGTCTGCGCCGGCCTCCAGCTCCACGACCAATCTCTTGTTAATGCGGCCCTTGCTCTTGTAGTCCACGATCTTCAAGGGTCCCACGTCGGACGTGTTCTCCACGTGTGTCCCGCCGTCGGCCTGCAGATCTAGCCCTTCGATCTCGACGACGCGCACCTCTTTGATCTGAGGGGGCAGCAGGTTGATCTTCGTCCGGATCAGGTCCGGAATCTCGAAAGCCTCCTCACGAGGCAGGACGCGGACACTCACCGGCCGCGAGGCGGCCACCTCGGCGTTGATCTTCTCCTCGATCTCGCCTACCAGCTCAGCCCGCAGGTGCTCGAACTCGAAGTCCATCCGCCCCCGCAGCGGCTCCATGTTGCCGCCGGTGACGGAGGCCCCGTAGTCGCGCCATATGACGCCGCACAGGATGTGCATCGCCGTGTGGGTTCGCATCAGCTCGTGGCGCCTCTCCCAGTTCAGGGCGCCGATCACCTTGGACCCAGCGGGCGGCGGGGCGGCATCGAGCACGTGCATGATCCGGACTCCACTTCGCTTGACCTGGACCACTTCCCACTCCCCGTCGGGCGTGATGATCCGGCCCAGGTCACAAGGCTGGCCGCCGCCTCCTGGATAGAAGGCGGTCCTGTCCAGCACGACCCCGTCGTCGGCGACCTCCTCGACGATTGCGTCAAACTCCCGCAGGTAGCTATCTTGATGATACAATCGCTCAGTCATCTGGCATCCAGTTCAAACCACATATCGTCCATATAGTCCGTGCATCCCATCGCCCGCCAAAAGGCCTGCGAGACCGGGTTGGCGTGGGCAACCATCAGCTTGAGGTGGGACATGCCCCTCTCGCTGGACCAGGTCTTCACAGAGTCGAACAGCGCCCGGCCCACCCCCCTGCGCCGCCAGTCTGGGGCCACTACCATGTCAGATACCAGGCCATACTGCTCGGGCTGGAAGACCGGGTAGACATCGCACGCCAGTCCTACGATCATTCCCACCAGCCGGTCACCGGCTTCGGCGACGAACGTGCAGGCTGATTCGGCTCCCAACACATCCTCCCGCAGGTGCTTCTCCCAGGCCTGCTCCCCCTCAAGCGGCGGCAGGGGCCGGAAGCGGCGATCGAGCTCGGCGTGGAAGTCCATCATCTCGCGCCAGAGGCCGAGCATCGCCGGGACGTCGTCTTCGTTGCCCTGCCTGACCCGGTATTCCATCTCTCACTCCGCAAACAACAAGAGCTCCGTCCCCAAGGGACGAGAGCTCTGCTCCCGCGGTACCACCCTTATTGCCCCCAGCAAGGGGCCACTCATTCGGCGACAATCATCGCCGCGTCTGGCTAACGGTAGACGAGACCGGCTGAGTCTACTGGGCAGCGCGCCTTTCGGTCAGCAGCTCCGGAGGGATTTCCGGAGCGTCTCCCGCGCCCGGCTCTCACCTGGTCCGGGCTCTCTGCAGCGGTACCTCGCTCCTACTCGTCTCCATCGAAGCTTTTCGCTATGCAGCGATTATCCCACATCCGCAGACCGCTGTCAAGACCTGGCGCCGGGCCGGGGGTCGGTCAGTGACCCAGCACGCGAACGGACTCCTCACGCCCCTGCAACACCAGGCGGTGACTGCCAAAGCGCGCCAGGAGCTCGCGGGCCCTGTTGCGCAAGGCACGCATCCGGGCGTTCTTCGTCCTCCAGCTGCCTTCGACCTGGCGCAGCACCAGCGTGCTGTCGCCCCTGATCTCAAGGGTCTTCCTACCCGCATTCGAGCCGGCACCCTCGATCTCGGCCGCCAGCCCCTCCAGCGCCGCGATCAGCGCCTCGTACTCCGCCTCGTTGTTCGTCATTGCCCGGCCGAAATCGAGCCGGGTCAAACGCGGCTTCTTCTCGCCCCGCCGAGTCACGGCATAGCTGCCGTAGCCAGGCCCCGGGTTGCCGTGGCTGCCCCCGTCGAAGACGATCCTGTAGTCTGCCGGGCCCTTGAGGTCGCCTGTGGCGAAATGCACGGTCGCGCCGTCCGCGCTGCCGGCCGCTGCCGATCCATCGCCGGCCAAGCGCTCGAGCAGGGCCGTCCTCTCTTTCGGCGGCAGGCCTGCGATCTCGGCCAGGATCCTGTCCACGGCCTTGCTCATTCGCCCGCCATCCGCTCATAGAGCGAGCGCAGGTTCGCCACGTGGATATCCTGCACCATGCCGTTGAGCGGTATCCGCGAAAGGCCGCAGGACTCGAGCGTGATCCTGCCCAGCTGCTTCTTCGAGCCTCCCTTGGCGACCACGTCTGCCACTGCGTCCTCGATCCTATCCAGGTAGTCCACCATCGCCTGGACCGCCTCTCCCACCTCTCCTCGCAGCACCACCTCGCCGTGCCCCTGCACGACGTTCTCCAGAGGCAGCTTGGCTATCTGCTCCAGCGACGCCTTGAAGGCTGCGGGGTCTCCGTCGATTATGGAAGGCACAGGCATCAACGTATCTGCAGCAAAGAGGACGCGCTCATCTTCGACGTAGACCATCAGCGAATCGAGCGTATGGCCGGGCGAATGGATGAGCCGCATCATGATCCCGCCTAGCTGAAGCGCCATTTCCGCTCCCTCGAACGTGATGGTGGGAAGACGAATGACGACCTCCTCCAGCGCCGGCTCCTCGGCCTTCACCTTCTGCAGGGCCTTCTCGCCGACCTCAGCCAAGAGCTCGGCACAGAGCGCGTGGGCAACGACTTCCGCCTTAGGGAAGAGATAGGCGCCGTTCGTATGATCGGCGTGGTAGTGGGTAAGCACGACGTATCGCGCGCCGCCGGGGCACTCGTGCTCGATGAAAGACGCCATCTCCCGTGTCTCGCTGGGGAAGGGCAACGTGTCGATCACGACCGCCCCCGCCGGGGTGGCGACGACGCCGGCAGTAACCTGGGCATACAGGTCACTTGTGCAGACGTGGATATTCTGAGAGACGCGTTCGCGGAGCACGGGCAACCTCGCTAGCTCAAGCCGCCGCTGAGGTGGACGGCGGCCGGCCCACTACATCTCACCTGCGCTTGACAGAACGCCACCGCCAGGCCGCTGGCCTTGGAGACAGTCACGCAGAGGATGACCCCGCCATGTCGTGTGCCCAAGTGTCTTGAACTTGCTTACGCAAGATGGAGGCTTGCTCAGTGGTCTGCCTTGCCTTACGGCTATCGCATTCCTCTCTGAAGAGACAGCCCCCGTTTGAGACGATTGTTGGCTCAAGACGTTTGTGGGCAACCACGGGCACGGCAGGGTCAGCGCAACTATACCACGCCTCCGCCGATTCTGCAAGTGAAGCAGCACTGACTGGCTGCCCAGGGTGGCCGATCGCCCGGCTCAGCGTTGAGCTCGCTGGCATGCGCCTTGCGCCCGCTTCGCCGGCCAGGAAGGGCACTTCCTGGCAATTAGCTCATCCTGCAGCCGGCTTCACCAGCCGAATATGCAGTTCCTGCAGCTGCTCCGGCTCGGCCTCGGAGGGAGCGCCGGCCATCAGGTCGAGTGCCTGCTGAGTCTTGGGGAAGGCGATTACCTCGCGGATGTTCGGCTCCCTGGCCAGGAGCATCACAAATCTGTCGATGCCGGCGGCGATCCCACCGTGCGGAGGCGTGCCAAACTCGAACGCCTCCAGCATGTGCCCGAACCGCTCCCGGGCGGTCTCCAGGTCCAGTCCGATCAGCTCGAATACCTTCTCCTGCACCTGGCGCTGATGGATACGGATGCTTCCGCCGGCCACCTCCTCCCCATTGCAGACCAGATCGTACTGCAGCCCGCGGGCCGAGCCCGGATCGGTATCGAGCAGCTCGACGTCTTCCGCTGCGGGCGAGGTGAAGAGATGGTGGCTGGGGTCCCAGGCCGAACGCTCTTCATCCCACTCAAAAAGCGGGAAGTCGATCACCCAGCAGTAGGACAACTCGTCCCCGCCGCGCAGCCCGAGCCGATCCCCGAACTCAAGCCTCATGCTGCCCAGCACGGCCCGGGCGACGCGAGCCCGGTCGGCGACGAACAGGAGCAGATCGCCAGGCTGGCCGTCCATCCGAGCCACCAGCTTGGCCAGCTGATCTTCACTCAGGAACTTGGCGAACGAGGAGCGGTCCTTGCCGTCCTCACCCAGAGCGAGCCAGGCCAGCCCCTTGGCTCCCTCGTCGCGGGCCATGTCGACGAGCTTGTCGATCTGGGCCCGCGGGTAACTCCCGCAGCCGGGCACTCTGAGCCCAACAACTCGTCCCTCGGCCGCCACCACGTCGCGGAAGACGGCGAATTCCGTCTCCCCCGCCAGGTCAGAGACGTCCGCCAGCTCCATCCCGAATCGAAGGTCGGGCCGGTCCGTGCCAAAGCGGGCCATTGCCTCTTCCCACCTGAGGCAGGGAAAGGGCTTCACCAGCAGCTTCCGCTCGGTGCAGTTGTCGACGATGCCGATCACCAGGGCCTCGATCAAGGCCATCACGTCCTCGCGCTCGACGAAGCTCATTTCCAGGTCCAGCTGCGTGAACTCCGGCTGCCGGTCGCCTCGCTGATCCTCGTCGCGGAAGCAGCGCGCGATCTGGAAATACTTCTCGTATCCGGCCACCATGAGCAGCTGCTTCAGCTGCTGGGGTGACTGTGGGAGAGCGTAGAACTTGCCGGGATGGATCCGGCTGGGCACCAGGTAGTCCCGTGCGCCTTCCGGCGTCGTCTTGAAGAGAATCGGCGTCTCCACCTCGATGAAGCCCCGCTCGTCGAGGAAGTCGCGGATGTACTTGATCACCCGGTGGCGGAGGATGATGTTGCTCTGCATGCGCTGCCTGCGCAGGTCCAGATAGCGGTACTTGAGGCGCAGGCTCTCGTCGACGGGCGTATCGTCGTAGATGTAGAACGGCGGGGTCTTGGCCGGGTTGAGGATGGTAATCTCGCTGGCCACTACCTCGATCTCGCCTGTGGGCAGCTCCGGGTTCAGGCGGCCCTCCGGCCTCAGCTGCACCTCGCCCTGCACCCGGATCACGTATTCGCTGCGCGCCTCCTCAGCCCGGCTGTGGGCCTCCGGCGCCGCGTCCGGATTGGCCAGGACCTGGACGATGCCGGAGCGGTCGCGCAGGTCGATGAAGATCAGCCCGCCGTGGTCGCGCCGCCTGTTGACCCAGCCGGCTACGGCGACCTGCTGGCCTACGTGTTCCTTGCGCAGATCTCCTGCGTGGTGTGTCTTGAGCATGGTAGCCTCCTCGCGCAGGCGGTTCCTCCAGCCCTATAGGAAACAAGCCGCCCTACGAAGGGCGGCTTGTCACCGTTCAGCGAAGTGCGCGTCACGCGGCGGGCCGCCCCCAACCGAGGTTGGGGTTGTCATTGTCGTCCGCGGTGAGCGCCGCCATCAGTGCCGTCATTTCGCCTCGGGCGCGAGTATAGCACAACCGGGCTTTCTGTCAAGGCGGCCCGGCGGCTATGCTCTCCCGGGGCGAGAGAACCACGCAGACACAGAGGGCGCGGACGGGGCTTTCGACCCGATTCTTCGGCTCCCACACGGGAGAACGTTGGGCAACAACCTTCCACATCTGCTGGGAGGACTACCCGGAGGAATAGCAGCGCTTCCTGGCGCTGGACTCGGAAACGAAGGTGCGACGCACCTGACAGGTGCGTCGCACTTTGTTGTTGGCGCCGCGGCTGCAGACCTAGACCACGCCCGCCGCGCGGTTCTCCTCCTGTGCCACCCGGATGCCCTCCCGCTCGTCGACGCGGGTCAGCAGCAGGGCGCCGACGACGAAGAAGACGATCAGCGAGAGGATGCTCAGCCTGCTGCCGCCAGCCATCTGGCTGACGACGCCGAAGAGGAGCGGGCCGGCGATGCCGGCGAACTTGGCGCTGGTGCTGAAGAAGCCGAAGAACTCGGCGCACTGGGCCTTGGGCACCATGCGGCCGTAGAGCGAGCGGCTGAGCGCCTGCGTCCCTCCCTGCACCATGCCCACCAGGAAGGCCAGGACGTAGAACTCGATCGGCTTGGTCATGAAGAAGCCGGCGATCGAGATCACCACGTAGAGCACCAGACCCAACAGGATCGAGCGCTTGGTCCCTATCCGCCGGGCCAGGGCGCCGAAGGCGAACGAGAACGGAATACCGACGAACTGGGTGATGATCAGCGCGATCGTCATGTCGGTCAGGCCGATGCCGATCTCGTCCCCGTAGGCGGTGGCCATCTTGATGATCGTGCCGATGCCATCGTTGTAGATCCAGAAAGCGACGAGGAAGAGGAGCAGTTGGCGGTACTGCCTGATCTGGCCGAAGGTGTGGCCCAGGCGGGCAAAGCCGGCCCGAATGACGTTCTTTCCCTCCTCGCGGATACGAACCACTGGAGGCTCGGGCACGCGGCGGAAGAGGGGGATGGAGAAGATGGCCCACCATACGGCGACGCTGAAGAACGAGGCCCGCAGTGCGGTGCCCACGGAGCCCATGAAGAACCACTCCGGCTTCATGTACCAGAGGACGTTGACCACCAGAAGGATCCCGCCGCCCACGTAGCCGAGCGCATAGCCGCGGGTCGAGACCTGGTCGATGTCGTCCTTCTGGGCGATATGGGGCAGGAGCGACTCGTAGAAGACATTCGCCCCGGCGAAGCCGACGTTGCCGATGATGAACAGGATCGAGCCCAGAACGTAGCTATCATCGCCCAGGATCACGAACAGGCCCGTGCCCACAATACCCAGGGCGGCGAAGAAGGCGATGAACTTCTTCTTGCCCCCGGTATGGTCGGAGATCGCCCCCAGCACGGGGGCCAGCAGAGCGATCATGAGCAGCGCCAGCGAGGTGGTGTAGGCCCAGAAGGCGGTGGCGTCCGCCTCACTCCCGCCGGCCGCCGTGACCATCGAGCGGTAGAAGGGCGGGAACATGGCGGCCATGATCGTCGTGGCGAAGGCGCTGTTGGCCCAGTCGTACATAGACCAGGCATTGATGATCCGGCGATACGCAGCGTCCGCTTTGTCCTTCATCTCTCCTCCTCTCTTGGCCCTTGAATGAGGATATGATATCCCCTCTACGCTCCTTGGGCAAGCCGCCAGGAGGCAGCCGGCTTGCCAAACGGCGCTGCCTGCAGTATCCTAGGCTGTGGGCTTCGCTTCCGGAGGAACCTCAAGTGCAGAGCGGCATTCCGATCGTTTCAGTAGTCGGCAGGTCGGAGAGCGGCAAGACGACTGTCCTGGAGAAGCTGATCCCGGAGCTGAAGCGGCGCGGCTACCGCGTCGGTGTGATCAAGCACACCTACCGCACCGGCATCGAGTTCGACGTTCCGGGGAAGGACTCCTACCGGCTGGCAAAGGCCGGTGCGGACCACGTCCTCCTGGCCACACCTGATCAGGTGGTCCACGTGCAGCGCTGCGATCGCGAGCCTTCGCTCGAGGAGCTGGTCGCTGCGATCGGTGACGTCGACCTCATTCTGGTGGAGGGTCACAAGGGCGCAGCTGTGCCCAGGATCGAGGTCAACCGGCGAAAGCGCGGCGCCGAGCTGATCTCCGACCCCAAAGACCTGCTGGCCATAGTCTCGGACCAGCGCTTCAACCTCGCCGTTCCCCAGTACGCTCTGGATGACGCGGCAGGCCTGGCCGACCTATTGGAGAGGCTCGTGCGCGCTCAGAAGAGCTGGGATTCCGCCCCTTGACCGCCAGGGGCGCTCCGTCCCCACAGAGCGCGCCGCAAGACCGAAGGAGGTGACCAGTGAGCGAGGTACAGATCCCGTTGGGCGGCACCGCCCCGCCGGAGACCGCACCGCGTCCTTTCCTGGAGGTGACCGACCTGTGGCTCCAGGTTCACAGGATGAGCGAGGTCTTCTTCGCCCGCGAGGCGGGCAGGGCGAGCGCAGCGAACACTATCGTGAGCATCCTGATCCTGTCTGTAGTATCTGCAATCTTGTCTCTTGCCGCTTCCGCCCTCCAGGGCCCTGTGGACACATCCTGGCTGCCCCCCGAGTACAGCGAATACTCGCAAACTCTAGCCACCGATAACCTGGGATGCACGCTCTGCACATCCTTCTTCGGCACGCTCCTCTTCTTCTACGCCGCCAACACACTGACCTACGTGGGGGCCCGCCTGCTCGGCGGCAGAGGCGATTTCACCACCCAGGCCTACCTGGAGTCGCTCTACCGCGTGCCCATCGGTATTGTCTCATCGCTGCTGGCGCTGGTGCCGATCGTGGGAGGGCTCCTCAAGCTCGTGCTGTGGGTGCTGCAGCTTGTCTACGACGTCAGAGCGGTCAAGGCTGCCCACGATACGACGACAGGCCGGGCAGTGGCGGCTGTCCTGGCTCCCGTGGCCGCGATTCTCGTCCTCGTGTGCGTGGCCGTCGCCATCCTCGGCGCGTCGATCATGGAGCTGATCGGTAACCTGTCGACCGGCATCTGAGGGCAAGCGCCGTAGCCAAGCCAACAAGAGGCGCCTAACCGAGCCGGGCCCGCCGGAGCCGGAGGCTGTTGCCGACGACGGTGATAGAGCTGAAGGCCATCGCCAGCGCAGCCAGCGCAGGATGGAGCTGCCGCAGTAGCTCCGGCACCCAGGGAAGCGGGTAGAGCACGCCCGCCGCCACGGGTATGAGCAGCAGGTTGTAGAAGAAGGCCCAGAACAGATTCTGGCGGATGGTGCGCATCGTCGACCGGCTCAGCGCCAGAGCCTGGCCAACCAGGCGCAGGTCGCCTCGCACGAGCGTGACGTCTGCCGTCTCCATGGCCACGTCGGTTCCCGTGCCCAGCGCGAAGCCTATATCGGCCTGCGCCAGCGCCGGCGCGTCGTTGATGCCGTCCCCGACCATTCCTACCAGCTGGCCCCGCGATTGCAGCCGCTCGATCTCCGCTCCTTTGTCCGCGGGCAGCACTTCGGCCACGACGCGGTCAATACCAACCTCGGCGGCCACTGCTTCCGCCGTCCGCCGGTGGTCACCGGTAAGCATCACCACTTCCAGCCCCAGGCGGCGGAGGCCGGCCACCGCCTCGGCCGATCCTTCCTTCACCGTATCGGCCAGGCCGAGCAGGCCCACGGCGGCGCCATCTGCAGCCACGGCGATGACGGTCTTCGCCTCGGCCCTCAGGCGCTCGACCTCCACTTGCAGGCCGCTCATCGCCGCCCCCTCGGCTTC
>Ga0307421_1000184_pt1 | contig 41800 bp, 32 predicted proteins | sample SalMarWE160270MG_FD_202163 | JGI IMG/M metagenome (GOLD analysis project Ga0307421, IMG submission 202163) | Salt marsh sediment microbial communities from the Plum Island Ecosystem LTER, Massachusetts, United States - WE1602-70 | ecosystem: Environmental > Aquatic > Marine > Intertidal zone >... | reverse complement strand
ACTGGTTGTCCACAAGGACCTTGATGTGATGGAGTATGGTCCTGTAGTCAACCCCGAGCTCCTTGCAGAGCTGGTGGGCATTAAAGGGCCTTTTCCTTAAAAGGACTACCATCATTATTCTTTTCTGCCCCCCCTTGGTAGCTGCAAAAATGTGCCACATGAGGTGCCTGAAATGCTGGGGAGTTATCATGGTATTTTGATGATTTCTCTATTTAAATCCCTGGATTCTGGCGAATCTGTGTAGAGATTCTGAAATATCCTTATTAAGATGGAAATAATCTAATGTCAGGAGGAGGTGGGGTCAATGACCAGGTGCATAAACATGCCTTTGGTCGGGATGATTCCCTCTATCGTCTGCATCCGTATGGATGACCAAAACGTAAACCAATAAAGGATCCAGGTTGGGGGAGGAAACACGACCAAGGAACGAAATCCTTTGAAAGGCTCTCTGACGCATGGTATACTCCGGTCCCTCCATGCAGTCTCTAATGAGCAATTGTTCGGTTGATTTCCGTTCCCCCTTCCTTGGAATTATTTTAGCTGAATTCATATATAAGCGTTTGAGAATCGGAAGGGAGTGATTGATGTGTCATGGAAAGATCCTTTTGAAGAGATGAGAAGAATGCAGAGAGCCATCGACAAGATGTTCGGTGAATTCTTTGCGAAAAGCTCGTTCACTTCAAAATCATTGACTGAATCGGGGTGGAGAGAACCCCCTGTCAATATGGTAGAGAATAATGGGAGAATCGTTGTAAGCGCAGAAATGCCTGGTCTCAACAAGGAAGACATAAAGATTAGCGTCACAGAGGACACGCTTGAGATAAAGGCTGAATCAAAATCCTTGAAGAGAGAGGAAGGCAAGGAGTACAAGAAACTTGAGAGGACTTATGCTGGCTTCAGCAGATTCATGAAACTTCCTGTAAGCGTGAACCCTGAAACTACAGAAGCCACATACAGTAAAGGAGTCCTCGAAATCAACATGAAGAAGACCAAGCAGGAAAGGAAGAAAGAGGTGGAAGTGAAGGTCAAATGACTTTGTAATGCTCCCTAAGAAAGACGATAATAAGAGAAGGGCATGGAAATCAGGGTAACTGAATCCAAGCATTAAATAATATTGTGCGATTTAAGGGAGGTTTGGATATGCAGTTAACTGATTTGCTCGAGATTCCTGTAAGTGCAGATGCCAATGAGAATGTGAGCAAGGTTGCGTCAAGGATGATAAGATCTGGCTCCAGGGAAGTAATTGTTACAAAGAATGATAAATACATCGGAATGCTGTTTGCAAGAAGCCTCTCTAAGAGGAATATTGCCAATCCTGACAAGACAAATATATCGCAGTTTGTGACGAAGATTAGACCAATCCCTTCTGGCACATCATTAACCGAGGCCATTAATCATCTATCTTCCAGTGATCATAGAGCAGTTCCTGTAGTGACCGGTAAGGAAATAAGACTTTTCACTTGGCGAGGGATGTTTAGAAGCATAAGAAATGATCCAAGGATTAGGCTGTTGGTCGCCAAGAATGTCATGACTTTTCCATACTGCATTGGCCCAGAAGACGACCTTAAAACAGCCAAATCGATGATGAGGGAGCTCAATGTGTCAGGCCTGCCTGTTATTGAAAACAGGAAGCCCCTTGGTATAATCGGGGAGTTCGTGCTTCTAAGGACTGTTCTTAAGCCTGAAGAAAGGACCACTGTAATGGAAGATATCGAGAGCAACATAATCGCTTCAGTTTCTGTTATGAGGAAGAACTTCCTGTCCGTAAGAGCTGATTCAGGAATCCGCGACCTGATAGACCTAATGGTAAGGGAAAACCAAACCATGGCAGTTGTTGGAAACATGGGAGAAATAGAGGGAATAATAACCAGGAAGGACATAATCAAGGCAATCGGCACTAAAATCAGAGGGACATACGTTAGCATAACAGGAGTCTCAGATGAAGACGGATTTTCAAATTCTTTAGCGGAAAATGCTGCAGGCATTTTTCTTAAAAAAATTCAGAAATTCCTTACAGTGGACAGCATGGGAATCCATATCAAAAGGTATAAGGAATCAGGCCCTGGTGTGAAGTATTCTGTAAAGGTTAAGATGGCAACAAACAGGGGGCTGTTTGTTTCTGAAGAGCATGGCTGGAAGCTGGAAAGGGTTCTGCACGATTCCCTTGTCAAGGTTGAGGGAAATGTAATAAAGAGAAAGGAAAGGTTCCAGAATTTCCAATAGAAATATGAATGCCGAAGAGCCCAAAAGGAACAATAGCCGGAACAAACACCCATTTGTTTGACTTGGCCCGGCGGCCATCCCCGGCACGCCAGTTAGAGAAGGATCATTCTACATCTTTGTTGACCTCTTCTTCTTTGGGGCTTTCATTTCATTCACCTCCATGCATAAAGGCGCATATCTTGAATATAAACATATTCCAGATTCATTTCACAATCAATTACAAATCTCTATCAGACTCTGTTCCTTATGCTCTTCCATATTGATCTTAAATTGCTTAAGACAATATCCGTTATTCCTTTTGGATCATAAGCCTTGAGAACAGCGTATATGTACCTTGTCCTGAAGTTAGGTGGATAGTAGGCCATGTATTTCGGCTCCCAGAACGAAGGCCCGAATTGCTCCTTGTATTCGAAAAGAGGCTTGAACCTGTAGAAATAGTTCAGGTTGTGGTAAGCAAAGTCGAGGGCATGCTGTATAAGCTGCTTCTTCTCCTCGTCAGTCGTTACGTCAGCCAAGGGGGCAGCACCAAGACTTGCAAGCGAATATCCCTGCTCTTTGAGAATCCGGAAAGTCTCTGTAATCAGAAGCTCTGTCGTGCCTCTTTCTGGCTTTTCCTTTCTTCTCATGATGTCTAGGTAAATCCCCTTTCTTGCATGGAAGGGAACACATATTATGAAAGCTTCCACGGAATCTCTTCTGTTAAGCACCAAAAAATATTTTCTTTCTCCAGGATTCTTCAGAGAGACAGAACCGACGAGGAATGAGAACTCTCCTGTCTTCTTTTCCTCGAGCCATTTTTTAGAAAGTTGGTTCATCTGCCTCTCATGCTTGGGAACTCTTACCTCCAGAGGCCTGTATTCAATTACCGAGAATCCTTCCCTCTTTGCATGGTTTATATTGTTCCTGACATCCTTGAATTTCTGACCAGCCATAGCCCATGCATTCAGGTCAAAGAAAGGCTCCTCGCCTATTTTGAAAAAACCGAAACCCATAAGGTCAAGAACATCCCTGAATTTTTTGCTGACTGCCTGGAAGCAGCAGACCTTTCCGCTCTTCTTACAGAATTTCCTGAATTCGTGGACAAAATGAATCATGTCCGAATCCGAACAAACTGCATCGCCTGCTGCCAGATAAACGTCAGCCACATCCACATAAGCAATGACTCCCTCAATGCCCTTCTGACTGAAGAAGTACTGTTTGTCTTCTTTCAGAATGTTGTATGACGCTGAATTATACCCATGCTTTTTCAGCAATTCCCTTACAATTTCCCTTTCTTCAGTCATGATAAAGGTATGTTTTGATATTAAATATGGTTTCCCTTCGCATTCCTGCCACAGCTTCACCAGACTATGCTGCATGCAAGTTTATACATCTTTCCACCTACTGCTTTACAGGACCTGGGGGTAGAGGTGTATTAACGGACATTTCACAGACATAACTGATCTTGTTTATGTTTATAAAGCTTGTTTACAAGATTTCATTACAGATTGTTGCGGAACCTAATTTGAACCCCGTTGCCCGGCCCGGGCGCTTATTTTTTCTCCACAACCCAGAGGGATTTATAAGCTTGGGTGACAACAAATGAAGGGCCAGGCTGGTATTTATGTGATGGGCCCGTAGCTCAGTCTGGTTAGAGCACCGGGCTTTTAGCCAAGCGTTAAAAGCGTCGAGACCCTTGTAATGGAGTTTGGATGTTTTTCCATTGACGCTTTTTGAGGAAGCGTCAGCTCCCGTAAAAAGGGTCAGTGAGAGGAAACCCGGGTGTCGTGGGAGGATATAAGGGAAACCTTGTATCCCACGAATTCGAATCCCTCCGGGCCCATCCATTATATGATTTCGGTCAGTTTTGGCCCTGGAATTCACGAAAGAACAGTTAAGTTTATAAAGAGGCGGGCCAAAGATAGTTAACCCACGGGGGGATTGTATAGGATTCATTCTGGATTTGGGTGCGGTATATGGAAAGCATTGAGCCACTTCTGAAGGACATAGGCATGAAGGAGTACGAGGCCAAGGCCTTCACGACCATTGTCCATAGCGGGGTATGCAGCGCCGATCAGATAAGCAAGAGGGCCAGGATACCCCTCACCAGGGTGTACGAGACCATGGGCTCCCTTCAGAAACGGGGCCTGGTAACCGTCCTGAACACCAGGCCAAAGAGGTACAGGCTTATCGCAGTAGATGCGCTCTCAAACATCCTGGAGGAGAAGAAGCGGCTCCTGCAGCAGGAGATAGAGAGGTCAGCGACAATAATAAAGCAGATCAAGCAGGCTGTCCCCAGAAGCGCTCCCAAGTACGTGGATGAGGTCAGGAAGGACATCTGGATATTCAAGGGGAGGGAGACCGCGATAAGGAGAATTGCTGACGAGGAAAAGAAATCCGGGAAGGAAATACTGTGTTTCAGCGATGATTTCAGCTGGTTCCCCAGGTTCAGGAAGGTCCTGGCAGGCAAGATGGGCAACGGCGTCACAGCCAAGGTCCTAATCAACCTGAATGAAAAGACCACAGACACGGTCAAGGAACTCCTTAAAATAGGCGCAGAGGTCCGGGGATGGGATGTCAAGGGCCTCAGCGGCGACATCATAGACAGCAGGATGGCTCACATGGTATCCAAGATACCCAGGCCAGGGGTAAAGATAGGTGACCATTACGGCGAGCCCGGTACAGACGAGATGTTCATGTACGACTGCATCGCCACTGGGAACCCCATAATAGTTAACATGGTAAAGACATACTTTGACGTTTTCTGGTGGAGGGGCGAGAGGCCCCAGGGCCTCATCATGGCAAGGCAGGGAAAGCGGTTCAAGTAAGCCTTTTTATTTCGCCCGCCCTCAAAGGGAAGGCGGTTCAAGTAAGACTCTCCATTTCGCTCGCCCTCCAAAGGAAGCAGCTCAGGTAAGCATCCCCCGGAAACAGACATTTTAACCCAAATTCCCGAGTTAAATAAAAAGCTTTATAAATCTTTCGGTCCATATAGAGTTTCATAAGCGCCTTTAGAGTAAACTATATATACAACCAGATATATATATTATATCACGCAATGGTGGTAAAGGGGCGTTAAGGGTGGTCTTATTACAGTTGACATTTCCCTGCATAAGCTTGTTCCGAAGCATGAAATTCTCACCAAACTAGAAAAGCAAGAACTTCTCGAGAGATTGGGAGTGACAGAGAAGGAGTTGCCTAAGATACTGCTTTTGGATCCGGCCCTGAAGAACCTGGAAGCCAAACCAAGGGACGTTGTAAGGATCACCCGGAAATCCCAGACAGCAGGGTACTCGACCTACTACAGAATCGTGGTAGGAAAGTAGCCACACCCTAGGGCGCGAGAGGGAGAAGCGTACAGCCACACATGTGGCTGGAGAAAGGGATTCAGGTTGGAGTCGGGCCATGTCATTCATGCCGCTGTTCAAGATTATAGAGAAGGAGCAGGGATGGGTTAATTTTCAGATTGATTCCTTCAATCATTTTCTAGAGTACGGAATACAGAACATCATAGACGAAATCGAGACAGTCTCCCTTAACCCCGAGCTGGGGGACCACAAGCTCAACTTCGGAAAGGTCCACATAGGCAGGCCCTCTGTAAGGGAGGCAGACGGGAGCACGAGACAGGTTCTCCCCAACGAGGCCAGGATAAGGAACCTCACCTATGCTGCCCCTGTCTATATCGACATAACCTCCATAATCAATGGTGTGCAGGAAAGGAGCGAGAGGGTCCACATAGGAAACCTTCCCATAATGGTGAAGTCAAGCCTCTGCTCTGTGCACGGCCTGACCCCCAATGAGCTGAAGCAGAAGGGGGAGGACCCCAATGACCCGGGGGGGTACTTCATAGTCAACGGCACAGAGAGGGTCCTGGTCCTGATAGAGGAGATAGCAACCAACAAGCCCATATTCGAGAAGGAGGGAGACCTGGTCTCGGTCAGGATAAACTCCGAGAAGTCGGGATTCAAGCAGAGGCATGCCATAGAAAGGAAGCCTGACGGGGAGATAACGATATCCTTTGCAAACATAAGGAAGCTCAATGTCATAACCCTGCTCAAGGCCCTGGGCCTAGAGACAGACAAGGAGATATGCTTCCACATCTCTGACGACCCCAGGATTCTGAACGAGCTCTACATAAACCTCTACCAGTCCCAGGACACCACCTCGGATGAGGCCATAGACAATATAGGCAAGAAGATGAGGGTCTCTGAGGATTACAGGATTGAGAGGGTCAACCAGATTCTTGACAGGTACCTCCTCCCGCATGTGGGCCAGAACAAGGAGAACAGGCTCGATAAGGCCGATGTGATTGCAAAGATAATCAAGAAGATTGTTATGCTCTCCCTGAACATGATTCCCAAGGACGACATCGACCACTACAACAACAAGAGGCTCCTCATGTCAGGGGAGCTCGTGGGCCAGCTCTTCAGGAGCATACTCCTTGGAAGGTGGGGCCTCCTGGCCAAGATGAACTACAACTACCAGAAGCTGGTGAAGAGGGGAAAGAGTCCCTCCATACAGGGCATAATCGAGGCCAACGCAGTCACCAAGCAGATACTCTCCAGCCTGGCCACAGGGAACTGGATTGGAGGAAGAACAGGCGTCTCCCAGAGGCTGGACAGGTCCTCCTATGTAAAGACCATATCACACTTAAGGTCCATAATATCCCCACTCACCTCGACCCAGGAGCACTTCAAGGCCAGGCAGATTCACCCCACGGAGTGGGGCAGGCTGTGCCCTGCAGAGACACCCGAGGGCTCTTCCATCGGCCTGAGGAAGCATCTTGCCCTCATGGTCGAGGTCACCCCCGGACTGAGCGAAAAGGAAACAGAGAAGGTCCTGAACACCGTGATACAGGGACATGATGGCGGGGGGTCAAAATCAGGCAAGTCCAAGAAGGAGAATACCGAGGTCTACTTTAACGGAAGGCTTGTCTTCCAGGCCCCTGAGCCCGAGAGGCTTGTCCAGGACATAAGAAAGAAGAGGAGGATGAACCTCATATCAGGTCAGGTCAATGTCGCCTACCACCCCGTGTTCGATGAGGTCAGGATAAACACCGAACACGGCCGTGCAAGAAGACCCCTTGTAATCGTGGAGTCAGGCAAAGCCAAGCTCACGAGTCAGCACATGGAAAAGATTCAGAAGGGGGATATCGGGTGGTCCTACCTGTCCCAGCACGGCATTGTGGAGTACCTGGATGCCGAGGAGGAGGAGAACTGCCTCATTGCCCTGACCGAGGGCGACGTGGCAAGGGAGCACACCCACATGGAGATAAACCCCATAACGATTCTGGGGATATCAGCATCCCTGATTCCCTATCCCGAATACAACAGGGGTGACAGGATAAACTACGGAGCAAAGATGGTGGGCCAGGCCATAGGCATGATATCCATGAACTTCAACATGAGGACCGATACCAAGTTCAACATACTTGCTTATCCCCAGACCCCCCTGGTCAAGACCACTGTGAGCAACATCCTTGAGGATTACCCTGGCGGACAGAACATCGTGGTGGCAGTGATGTGCTATGACGGCTTCAACCTCAACGATGCCATTGTCATCAACAGGTCCTCTGCAGAGAGGGGCTTGTTCAGGAGCTTCTATTTTAGGACATATGAGACCATAAAGAAGAGGTACTGGGGAGGCCAGGAGGACGAGATAACAGTCCCTGAGCCCGGGATAAAGGGGCACAGGGGCGAGGACGCCTACAATGACCTGGCAGAGGACGGGATAACAAACCTGGAGACAAGAGTGGTCTCTGACTCTGTCATTGTGGGCAAGACCTCACCACTGAGGTTCCTCTCGAGCGAGGAGTTCACCGCTGACATAGAGAACAAGAGGGAGACCTCTGTCACTGTAAGATACGGTGAGGAGGGGATAATTGATGACGTGCTCATATCAGAGACCCTGGATGCAGACCAGCTCCTTAAGATAAGGATAAGGGATGAGAGGATCCTGGAGCTGGGAGACAAGCTGGCCTCCAGGCACGGCCAGAAGGGTGTGATAAGCCTGCTCGTTCCCCAAGAGGACATGCCCTTCACCTCTGACGGCGTGATTCCGGACCTCATATTCAACCCCCATGCGATTCCAAGCAGGATGACAGTTGGGCAGCTCCTGGAGCTCTTGAGCGGCAAGACAGCCGCCCTCACCGGAAAGCCCATAGACTCCTCAGCCTTCAACCACATGAAGGAAACCGAGATAAGGAAGCTCATGATGCAGGCGGGATTCAGGGACGACGGCAAGCAGACCCTCTACGACGGCAAGACCGGAAAGAAATTTAATGTCCTGATATTCACGGGCATCTCGTACTATCTCAAGCTCGACCACATGGTGGCTGACAAGATACACGCCAGGTCTAGGGGACCTGTCACCCTCCTGACCAAGCAGCCCACCGAGGGCAGGGCCAAGAGGGGGGGCCTCAGGCTCGGCGAGATGGAGCAGCAGTGCCTGGTCGGCCACGGCGCTGCCCTTACCCTCAAGGAGAGGTTCGACTCAGACAAGGCCATGGTACCTGTATGCACCAAGTGCGGGCTGATAGCGATTCATGACACCATAAAGAACAGGAACTACTGCCCGGTCTGCAAGGACAGCGAGACAGTCTGGGTGGAGACCTCCTATGCGTTCAAGCTCATGCTCGATGAGATAAAGTCCATGGGAATATTCCCGGCTATAGGAACAGAGGAGATATAGCATGCCGTACCCGATACCCCAAGGGGCACAAGAGGGTACGGACCCGTAAACAATCACGAGGCGAAGTACATGCCGGCTTGCACGGGATGCAAAAGCCGGAGGTGAAAGAAACAGTACATGCCGGCTTGCACGGGATGCAAAAGCCGGAGGTGAAAGAAACAGTACATGCCGGCTTGCACGGGATGCAAAAGCCGGAGGTGAAAGAAATGACACACAAGATAAGCAGCATGACCTTCAACCTGCTCTCCCCGGAGACCATACGCTCCCTGGCCAGGGTCAGGGTGGTGAGCTCTGACCTCTATGACGCTGACGGCTATCCCATAGAGGGAGGGGTGATGGACCCGAGGCTCGGCGTGATAGACCCGGGTCTCCACTGCAGGACATGCGGCGGTGGTATCGGAGACTGCAGTGGTCACTTCGGCTACCTTGAGCTTGCCAAGCCCATAATCCATGTGCTCTACACCAAGACAATATACCAGCTCCTCAAGTTCACCTGCAGGTCCTGCAACAGGGTCATCATAGTCCCCCCTGACGGGGTAGATGACAATAAAAAGAGGTCCATAAAATCCGGGACTGTCCCGTCAAGGTGCCCGCACTGCAACAAGAAGCAGAAGAAGATAAGCTTTGTCAAGCCCTATACCTACTACGAGGACAAGACCGAGCTCGACCCCCTCATAATAAGAGAGAGGTTTGAGAATATACCTGACAAGGACCTCAAGAGAATCGCATTCAGGGGCGGCCGCCCCGAGTGGCTCATACTCACCCTGTTTCCCATACCCCCTGTAACCATGCGGCCCAGCATCACCCTCGAGGGCGGCGAGAGGTCAGAGGACGACCTCACTCACAAGCTCGTGGACGCAGTCAGGATAAACCAGTCCCTCAAGGAGAATATAGACATAGGAGCCCCGGAGTTCATCCTGAACGACCTCTGGGAGCTCGTCCAGTACCACATATCCACATATTTTGACAACGAACTTACAGGGGTTCCTCTGGCCAGGCACAGGTCCGGCAGGCCCCTCAAGGGCCTCATACAACGGCTCAAGGCCAAGGAGGGCAGGATAAGGGGAAACCTTTTGGGAAAGAGGGTGAACTTCTCCTCCAGGACAGTCATATCCCCTGACCCCAGGCTCTCCATAAACCAGGTCGGCGTCCCTCTAATAGTGGCTCAGGAGCTCACCATACCCGAGAGGGTCACGGACATGAACAGGAAATACATAGACGAACTCTTCAGGCAGGAGAGGGTCAACTATGTGATAAGGCCTGACGGAAGGAGGATAAAGTTCACATCAGAGAACAGGAAGGACATCATTGAAGCCCTCGGCCCTGACTGGGTTGTTGAGAGGCAGCTAACTGACGGTGACATCGTCCTGTTCAACAGGCAGCCCAGCCTCCACAGGATGTCAATCATGGCCCACAGGGTCAAGGTGATGCCCTACAAGACCTTCAGAATCAACCCCTCTGTCTGCCCACCCTACAATGCAGACTTCGACGGGGACGAGATGAACCTTCACGCCCTCCAGACCGAGGAGGCCAGGACAGAGGCTGCCTACCTCATGGAGGTGCACAAGAACATAATCTCTCCGAAATTCGGCGGCCCTGTGATAGGGCTTGACCTTGACCAGATATCCGGGGCATACCTCCTCACGCACCCCGATACCAGGCTTAACAGGGAGGTGGTTGCCCAGCTCTTTGCCGATGCAGGCATAGACCTGGAGCTTCCTGACAAGGAGGTATTCACAGGAAAGGAGGTCTTCAGCATGATGCTCCCCAGGGAGATAAATATGGAGTTCAAGGCCAGCTGCTGCAAGAACTGTGACGAGTGCGACAAGGAAAACTGCCCCTATGACGCATGGGTAAGCATCAGGGACGGCCAGGTGGTCAAGGGCAGGATAGATTCCGCTGCGGTGGGCGCATTCAAGGGCAAGCTCATAAGCAAGCTCATAAGGCTTACCGACCCTGATACTGTCAGGGTCTTTATAGACACCTACGGCAGGCTTGGGACAGCATTCCTCATGATGAGGGGCTTCTCATTGGGAACATCCGACCTCGACCTCTCCCCCGGGGCAGAGAGGGACATCAGGAAGGAGATTGAGAAGTCAGAGAACGAATCCGATGACCTTATAAAGCAGTACAGCACAGGCGATATCAAGATACTCCCCGGCATGACCCGCAAGGAGTCCCTTGAGGCCCAGGTACTCAATGCCCTGGCGTCCGGGGTGAGCAGGGTCTCTGACATCGTGGCTGAGAACATGCCCTACAACGACATCAAGGTGATGTACGAGGCAGGCGCCAAGGGCTCTGTTATAAACACTACCCAGATGGCCGCTGTGGTGGGCCAGGAGACCATCCTGGGCAAGAGGATAACAGGTGGCTACTTCGGAAGAACCCTCTCGCACATAAGGCCCGGAGACCTCTCTCCGGCCTCCCGCGGCTTTGTGAGGGTGGGATTCAAGCACGGCCTCGATCCCTTTGAACTCTTCTGGAACATCATGAACGGCAGGGAGGGTCTCATGGACAAGTCCCTCAGGACCAGGAAGTCCGGCTACATGCAGAGAAGACTCGTCAATGCACTACAGGACCTCAAGGTCCATAACGACGGAAGCGTGAGGAACTCCACTGACCAGATAATCCAGTTCAGCGCAGGGGAGGACGGCGTCGACCCCACCAAGTCCGAGTGGGGAGATGTCAGATGGAGGGAGTACATCTAGCCAACAGAAAGGCTTACCAGAGTTCAGTGTTAATGTTAAGGTGAATGGATATGGAGATGCCCGAGAAGGTGAAAGAGGAACTGGAGGGATACTTTGAGGAACACAAGGTCCCCCGGGACAGGCAGGAGAGCATAAGGGAGCTCGTGAGGGGTTTCTACCAGCGCGCTGCCTACGACGCAGAGGAGCCCATTGGGGTGGTTGCTGCCCAGTCCCTCTCCGAACCCGCGACACAGATGAGCACGTCCCCATTTGAAAAACTAATACTCAAGCGGAATGAGAGGATAGCCATACTCAAGATAGGTGATTTCGTGGATTCGATAGTTGAGAGGTTCGGGAAAAGCGTCAATGGATGGGATGTATGCGACATATCCTCTGAGGGTGTATATGTCCCGAGCATAACGAATGATGAGAAAGCGAAGTGGAGCCTTGTCAAGGAAGTCAGCCGCCACAAAACCCCAAAGAGACTCATAAGGATTAAAACCTTCTCAGGTAGAGAGATAACAGCAACCGACTCGCATTCCTTTGTCATCAGGAAGGACAATAAGATAGTCCCAGTTGCGGGCTCTGAATTGAATCCGGGCGACAGAATTCCTGTAATGAAATATCTCCCTGAAAACTGCATAGAAGAGATAAAGATTTCGGATATTGTGCCGCACAGAGTTCAGGAATCCTCTGGTCTCATTTACTCTAACAAGAACTCAAATCCTGTTTGCAACAGACTGGAACTGGATTCCCTTTTCGGGTGGTTCATCGGAGCCTATCTCTCAGAGGGTAGCGCCCAAGGAAGCCAAATAGGCATTACAAACACAGACGAATCTTTCGCCTCAAACGCCAAGGCCTTTGCAGAGAGAATAGGATTGGGTTTCAAGGAAATACATTATATGGGTGAATATGGAAAGGGCAGAACCGTTGTATTGAATTCAACCATTCTTTCCAAATTTATTATTTCAATATGCGGCAGGGGTTCAAGATACAAGAAAATCCCCACATTTGCATACAATGCCAGAGAGGAGTTCGTTTCAGGTCTTTTAAGAGGCTATTTTGATGGCGACGGGAATGTCCATCCTGACAGAAAAACGATAAGGGCTTCTTCCAATTCAAAGGAATTGCTGGATGGCATCTGCCTGCTACTCGCTCGTTTTGGGATATTCGCGCACAAGGTCAAGGCTAAGACCCAGTATGGCCTGCTGATTCCCTACAAATATGCTCCTGTCTTCCTTGAAAAGATAGGCTCTGACATACCAAAGAAAAGGGCAGGACTGGAAAGGATGTCCATTCAGGCCGAGGATTACTGGAATAGGAAATCCCAGGATTTCACTGACATGGCAACGGGATTTGGGGCAATTCTGCATAATGCTGCAACAAAACTGAGGTATCCGACCAGGTATGTGAACAACTTCACCAACAGGCAGAGGATAGGCAGGACCACCCTCCAAAGATATATCAGGCTGTTCGAGAGACTTGCGGAGGAGAGGAGTGTTGATATAAGCTCTGAACTAAAGATCATGCGCACCATGTTCAACTCCGATTTTGTCTGGGACAGAATAGTCAGCATCGATGCTGTCAAACCTGACTATGAATACGTTTACGATCTCACTGTTCCAGGAGCCGAAACCTTTACCACCCTTGACGGGATTGTTACCCATAACACCATGCGTACCTACCACTTCGCAGGAACCGCAGGCATCCAGGTCACCCTGGGCCTGCCCAGGATGCTCGAGATATTCGATGCCAGAAAGGAGCCAAGGACACCCACCATGACAGTCTTTCTGAAGCCCGAGCACCAGAGCATAGAGGAAGTGAGGAAGATTGCCTCCCAGATAAGGGAGGTCAGGGCCAAGGATGTCATACTCTCAACAACCCTGGACCTTACCGAGCTCTGGATAAAATGCAGGGTGGACCTCAAGAAGCTGGAATCCATGGAAATAGCCCAGGACAAGGTCCCCAAGCTCATAAAGACGAGGAATGTCGATGTCAGCATGGAGGGCCCTGACACCATACTGGTGAAGTCCAAGAAGGCTGACCTCAGGAACCTCCACAAACTGAAGTATAGTGTCCTGGAGTCCCATATCAAGGGGATAAAGGGGATATCCCAGGTCGTGGTCACCAAGGAGGGCGGCGAATGGATCATAAACACCCTGGGCTCGAACCTCAGTAAGGTCTTTGAGATAGAGGGGGTTGACTACACAAGGACATTCTCAAACAACATATTCGAGGTCTATGACGTCCTCGGGTCAGAGGCTGCCAGGAATGTCATAATAAAGCAGGCCCAGTACACCATGGAGGAGCAGGGCCTCGGGGTGGATGTCAGGTATATCATGCTCCTTGCAGATATCATGTGCGTGCAGGGTGATGTAAGGGCCATAGGCCGCTACGGCATATCAGGCCAGAAGAGCTCTGTCCTGGTGAGGGCCTCCTTTGAGGAGACCAAGAAGCACCTCACAGCAGCCTCCATAAAGGGGGAGAGGGACGACCTCCACGGGACGGTCGAGAACATCATGATGAACCAGGTGGCCCCCATCGGAACCGGGGCCTTCCACCTGGTCGGCAGCATACCTGAATTCCCCAGGACCAGGGCCGCAAAGCCTGCAAAGAAGGCCAGGGCCGTGCCCAAGGCCGCAAAGAAGCCAGCGGTCAGGAAGCCCGCAAAACCCAAGCCCCCTGCAAAGGCCAAACCCGTAAAGCCCGCACCCAAAAAGAAGCCCGCAAAACCCAAGCCCCCTGCAAAGGCCAAGCCGGCCAAGAAACCCGCTGCAAAGAAGCCAGCCAAGAAAAAATAATGAACTGCTTTTATAGTTATTTAAATACCTACCACCCAACTATCTTGCAAAGTGATTGGATGCCGTCTTGCGCAGCATTGGCCAGGACGGATGGTGAAGTGTATGGAGAAGACAGTGGAAATCCCCGAGGGGGTGAGCGTGAAGCTCGAGGGCAGGGAGCTCATCGTCAGCGGCCCCTGCGGAGAGCTAAGGAAGAACCTCAGGGGCAGCCCTGTAAGGCTGGAAATCTCCGGCAGCAGGGCCATATTCTCCTCGGGGAGCGAGAGAAGGAAGATTAAGGCCCATGCCGGGACATGGGCGGCCCACCTCAGGAACATGATTACAGGCGTCACCCAGGGATGGGAGGCCAGGCTCAAGATTGTCTATTCCCACTTTCCCATGAAGCTCGCTGTTGAGGGAGACAGGCTCAGGATAGGCAACTTCCTTGGCGAGAGGAGGGACAGGACAGCCAGGCTCAGGGGGGAAGTCAAGGTTGAGCTCAGGAAGGACGTCGTGGTTGTGACAGGCAGCGACAGGGAGGATGTCGGCCAGGCAGCTGCCACGATTGAGCTCACAGCCAAGGTCAAGGGCCACGACAGGCGGGTATTCCAGGACGGCATACACCTGATTCAGAAGACCAGGCCCATGGAGCCCGGTAAGGGTGAGGGACCACAGGGTGAGAAGCCGGGGAATGAGAGTCATGATTAAGAGAACAGCCAGTCCAAGGGCAAAGCCCAGGAGAGAGCTTGCCTCAAAGCTGAAGGTGAGGAAGGCACTCAAGGCCAGGAAGCCCGGATTCGTGAGGCAGGAGGGCTACAGGCATGTCAAGCTCAAGAAGGTCTGGAGGAGGCCCAAGGGCAGGCACTCCAAGCTCAGGCTCAGGGAAAAGGCCCGTGGAGGCCTTCCGGGAGCGGGCCACGGCTCCCCCAGGGAGGTGCGCGGCCTCAACAGGCTCGGCTTCAGGGAGGTCAGGGTCAGCACGGCCAGGGAGCTCGGGGCCCTCAATCCCAAGGAGGAGATGGCTGTCCTGGCAGGCTCCCTTGGAAGGATGAAGCGGGAGGAACTCCTCAAGCTGGCCTGTGAGAGGGGAATCCGGGTAACCAATGCCTGAAGACCCGGCAGCAGGCCCCCCGGGAACGAATGTATTTAAATGACCTCTGACATAATATCCATGGTGATTCTTTCATTGCCGGTGCAGGGATTTTATCCTTTGTACTGGGATGTGACTTCCGGTGATTTCTTATGGAAAACAGATGCCCCCTGTGCGGAACCCCAGGCAAGCTCTGGCATAAGGACCCTGAGACATTCCGGTGCCCCAACTGCTCCTCTATATTCTCCCCATTCGGCATGGTCTTGGAGACCGAGAACGAGCACCTGAATCTGTGGGCGTGAGAGCCTTCTTCCCTTCACTTCATACCTTCTTGTGCCTTTTGACTGAAACAACCAAAAACACCAAGGCAGCCACTACCGCTGCATGCATTCCTATCAGAAAGAACATGCAAGTTTTTGAGTACACAAAATTCTACCTATAGTGTTCCAAGAATAATTCACTATCAATATATTCTGCAGTATAGAAAAGCTTAAATAGTATAATCACGATTAGTCTAATTATGAATATACAAAAATTTATTAACAGGACCGAGGATTTAAAATTCCTAGAAGAATTGTATGAAGGTAAGAACCCAGAATTTATAATAATTTATGGAAGAAGGAGAATTGGTAAAACAGAATTGATAAAAGAGTTTTGCAGAAACAGAAAACATATTTATTATCTTGCAAACAAGTTGGATGACCAATTTCAATTACAAGAAATTCTGAAAAGGACAGCCAATTTATTCAGCGAAAGAGCGCCAAAAATAGATAACTGGGTTGAATTTTTTGAATACATAAAGGAAAAGGCAAGTGAAAGGCTTATCTTTGTTATAGATGAATTTCCCTATCTAGTTGAATCAAACAAAGCAATACCCTCCCTTTTTCAAGCTGGCTGGGACGAAAACCTAAAAAAGGGTAAGATATTACTCATACTTTGTGGCTCTTCTATTTCGATGATGGAAAAATACACATTAAGCTATAAAGCACCAATTTATGGCAGGCGCACTGGTCAGATTCGTCTAAAGCCATTAAGATTCAAGAATGCTTGTGAGTTCTTCAAGAATGCGGACCTTTCAAGAAAGATAGAGTTTTATTCTGTTGCAAATGGTACACCATCTTATTTAATAGAGCTTGATCCTGATTTAGATGTGTTTACCAATATAGAAAAAAAGATACTCGGTGTTAAAAAGCCATTATATGAAGAAGTAGAATTTTTATTGAAAGAGGAATTAAGGGAAACCAAAAACTATTTTGCAATATTAAAGGCAATCTCTTTTGGCAATACAAGAGTTAATGACATTGTCACTTCTTGCAATCTCGAACGAAACAAGGTGGCAAGATATCTAGATACACTAATCAAACTGGATGTTATAAAGAGAGAACTGCCTGTTACAGAAAAACATCCACACAAATCAAGAAAGGGCCTCTACAGGATAAAGGATAATTTTTTTAATTTCTGGTTCAGATTTGTATTCCCCAATAAAAGTGATATTGAGGAAGGAAATGTCAAAAATGCACTGAGAATAATTAAAAACAGCTTTAACCAGTATGTTGGACTTTCCTTTGAAGATGTCTGTAGAGAAGCCCTGTGGGAATTAAAATTTCGCAACAAGATTGGTTTTGATAAAATCGGCAGGTGGTGGTACAAGGACAAGGAGATTGACATCGTGGCATTAAGCGAGCAGACCAGGGAAATTTTATTTACAGAATGCAAATGGCAGGAGAAAGTCAATGCGAAAAGGGTTTTTGAAGAGCTGAAGAAAAAATCAGAATCCGTTAAATGGAACAGGGAAAAAAGAAAAGAGAGCTATGCAATATTTGCAAAATCATTCAGGAAACAAATAAAAGAGAGGAATTTGATGCTGTTCAACTTAAGGGACCTGGAAAGGATTCTCAGGCAATAAATCTCACCCTTCGGCATGGTCCTGGAGACCGAGAGCGAGCACCTGAATCTGTGGGCGTGAAGGTCTATATTTACTTGTCCCTACTTATACCTCTTGAAAAGGATAATCACAACTAACACTACCACTATAAATATTATCGCTAAAAACAAATCCACCCAGAACTCCCCCGTATCATAATCAGAGGCCCATTTTATTTCAGCCTGTTTTTCAATCACACCAAACCGCTCTGATGCAGTCATTGTTTTGTAGCCCGTCTTGGATGCAGTCACCTCCAGTTCATAGGTTCCTATCTGCTCTGCCTTTGCCAAACTTGGTAATGTTATCTGTCGTGTTCTCCCATCTGGCAATTTTAAAACTGCATCTAATGTCAGATTTTCAATCTCTGAATCATAGTCTAGATAGATATTACTATCCCGGACAAACGTTTTTGATTCTTCAGTGCAGGATTGATCTGGGCAAATTTTTATGTTAAATGAAAACGAGGGGTTTGCAATAATCATAAATTCCTTGTTTACATCCATTTCATAAGGTTCTATTAAAGAAAAATATGCAGCACAACTTTGCGGTTCTATAGAATCATCCACCAAGGGCCCAGTATAATTCTCAATAAAAGGCTGATCTGCAATAAGATTTTTTGTTTTTAGTTCGAGAAGGGAAGAAGGAATGTTCGGGCAATTTATTCCCGAAGCATATCTTATTTGCTGACTGATATCCGAAGAGACAGTATAACTGAAAGAAATAACTTCTCCCGCCCTGAATACATCTTTTATATCTATACTTGGGGTTATTAATGCCTCAACACCGGATATTGATAATAATAGTAAAGCGGAAAATATTAAGCAGGATACAGTCTTTTTCATCAATATCACCAAGTCAATTCATTGTCTAAAAGATTTGTTGGATTCAGAGGAATTGTAGGGTCTCCAATCAATGTTGTCTGATATTTATATTCATTATATCTAAATCCATTTGTAAATGCTTCGCCCATAGTCTGATTGTGGTAATAAATGTTATTCAATGTATTCATATAGATATCATTTCCAGTCCAAGCAACTGAGACAGCACCCAGATGCCCCAAGGAGCCCTGCCTTATGGCCCTCATGCAAAAGGTATAACCATAAAAATAAGAACATGTTGAACACGCATCATTGGAAATCAAGGAATTACTCAATAAAGGGATTGCACTTGAACTTATTCCTGCCCAAGAAGAACTGCCGTGGTCAGCATAGGATATCAAGTCATTGTTTTCCCACAGGTCAGAACCAAAATGATGACAATTTCCTATATTCAAATCACTGTTTACATTGTAACCTGCATTCTCAAATTCATTGGCCCATCTCTCAGCATTATTAAGCATGTATTGGAACGAACTCGCCATGAAAACAACATTATTTGTTTTTTCAAATTCTTCATGGAACAGATCCCTTGCCAGATATGAAGAAATGTCTGAGGGGGTTATTCCAGTAATCCTTCCAATAGCAACGTCAGGAATATTGTCCTGCGTGAAATCAGCATATTCCGAGGGGTCGAGCGCACTGGAAATTGCATAACCGCTACGGGTATACATATATTTTGCAATAGGAATAGCATCAGGAGAGGCCATTACTGTTAAATAGTATTCAGATGATAATATGGGGGTGAGTTTTACCTTTGCTTTATATGAAGCAATATTACCAGCCACAGGCCTTATTTCAACCACCATTGTTTCACTAATGAGATCTTCTGGAATCTCGAATAATTTGTTTCGTGGTTCGTTATAGACATAACCAAAGTTCCCTATATAAACATCATTCACATAGATTTCTGGATCACCTGCTTGCCCAAACGCTTCAACAATTAAGTTGTAGTCATAACTGGTATCTACGTTATCAAAATTAAAGTGTGCTGATTCTTGTGCTATGTTGTTTCTAACAATGATACTATCCAATTCAGGCATGCAACTGGAATCAGAGTAATCGCAGTGGGCAATCCTATATCCAATAGAACCAGAATGTGTGACCAAGTGTATCGCCGCCCCGCCCCTACTTAATGACAATTTTCCATTATAAACCAGAGTTATGTTCAGATTTTCTATGTCCAGATTATAGAAAATATTATCAAGAACGAAATCATAACTCCCCAGAAGAATTCCAGACATGTTCTCGCATTTGATTTCCGTGGTTTTAACTAGTTCTCCGTTAAAATAGACTTCAATTTCTTCTTGATGAGAGGGACAATCAAACAAAAAGCCCATAACCTGTAAAATATATATTTCTTTGTTGTACTCTTCTCCTGTCAGAGCATGCTCAGTTTGAAAAGCATCTTGAGAATCCTCGTAAACTCTAGGAGAAAAGCAATAGTCATTGTTAAGCGGATTTACATCATTCGTAGAATTAACTTGCAAAATCAGGCTCTTATAGCCAGGGGTTTCAAAAATATAAGAAATCTCCTTCTCAATTGCTTTTCTGGGTTCAACCCTCCCTATGTAGCTTCTATTTATAAGTGTTCTGTTCTCTTTCCATTCTTTTTGATCATTGTCATAATAGTTACCGTGGTCTATGTACATAAGGATTTCAACATTCTCAGCTGTTTCTGTTCCAATGTTAGTTGTTCTTGAGGAGATAATTGCTGGATGGTTTACATAGTAAGGTCTATATCCAACTGTGGAGATAACATCTGCCCCTTCCAAGATGACATTAATCTCAAAGTTATGATTGTTATTTTCAATATTTTTTTCTTCACTTGAGGTGCTTACTGTCAATCTTAAGTTTTTCGAGCCAGGCTCATCAGAAATAAAACTCAAATTTTTTACTATCCTTTGTAATGATTGAACATCTCCAATATGCTTGAAGTCAATAAGGTCCAGATTCTCAAAGCAGCCCGAGCTATTGCAATACCAATCCAACTTATACAGAGAAAGATTAACATCCTCTGCTTTTGCCATACCAGTATTTGTGATCTCTGTTGGTATGTTTTTTGTTCTATTGATTATCACATATTTATCATAAAATCCAATTTCATAATTATACAAATTTGGGTATATCTTTAGATTAGGAACAAATTCGATACTAAGATTAAAGCTCATAGTGTTTTCTTTTGCATGCAATTCTATATCGGTTTCTTCAAACCCAGAAGAGCATGAATCTTCCGGACCACAGAGATAAGAGGGAAAACTGTAAAAATCAGAAAATTGTGATTTCAATTCATTATTTATATCCTCATAATCCTGTTCATCGGTTGTTAATATCAATTCATGTTTTGCAGATGCCAAAATAGGAGAGAGAATAGAACTTTTTGTATAAATATTAATAATCTTCTCTGGAGATTTTTCCGGTTCAAATGATGTCATTGTATTATCCTTTAAATCTTCAGGGTTTACAAGAATGAATTTCTTTGTATCAGTCATATCAAAATATTTCTTTTTCAGTTCTTCCAGACCGTATTGTTCATTACACTCTCGGTCTACAGAACCAATACAAATTGTGTTTTTTCCAATAAAATTACTGTCTGTGTTCATACCTGCTCCCTGAATAATCAGGGGGGCATTAATCAGGGAGGCATAAGTTGAAGCCAACAAAGCTAATGTATAATTATCTTCGACATAAACAACATCTCCAAACAATTCCCAATAGGAAAGATAATCATTTATGCTGATCCTTTGTATATCATCTTCATCCATACCCAGACCCAGCTCCGGTTCTGTTATCAGCAGATTATCGAATTCTTGGGGGGTTTCTCCAATAACAGTAACCCTGTCCGGATTATACTGCTGCATGAAATAAATGATTGAATCTGCATCAAAAGAAATTTCCGGAAGCTCTTCAGAATTATTGTAAATTAATTCAATATTGAATTGGGTGGACTGACCGGGTTCTAATCTCACTCTGGGGATCGAGGTACTGAGATGGGAGAATACAATCCCATAAGGAACCTTATAAAGCTCTCCTAGTGAAGTGGGGTTGAACCATACCCCTTGAAAAACGGTATCTTCTCCATTCAAATCAACTGTCTCATCGCATATGTTTTCAACTCTTATAGAATAGGATACAGTCTCACCTAGAGAAGCCTGCTCTTTATCCACTTGAGCATCTATGATACATAAATCATAGATATTATATTCACTCCAGCTATATTCGCACCCGTCGTTTATTTCATCTGAAGCGAAATAGGGAGTAAATAGGCTATATCCCTCAATAAATATATTACCCCCTCTTCTCACAAGGGTCAGATTATTCACGCCCTTTTTCAATAAGAATTTTTCTTTACCCCAGAATGCTCCTTCTAATAATAAATAAAGAGTATCTCTCTCAACACTCTCCAAACCAAAATGCTTATCTTCTAACTCTACATCATTAAAAAATACACCATAACTGATAGAATTATCTCCTTGGGGATCGATTTTGGATGCAGTTAGATTCAAATCCCCTCTCGGAATTCCCTTCTTCATTTTATTATACATGTCATCGGATAACTCAAACAGGATGGTAAATTCATCAGAGCCTGCTATTCCCTCAGCCAAAACATCTTTCTTAAAATTCCAAGAAACCCACAAACCGGTATTCTTAATGAACTCATCTTTATTCAACTCTAATGATTTATCTGTGAAGTCTTCCTCATGAAAAATCAATGTCGGATATTTGCTCACACTCCCATCAACATTTGTCCATGTTGTTACAGGAACCAGTGGCAAAACAACTCTCCAGTCCTTATCTGAAACCAGGAAAACCTCTTTGTCAGAATACCTTGACATCTGTTTTTTGTTTTCCACCACTGGCCCATCTTCGAAGGAGCACTCCCCACTATCCGTGCACACCTGCCCTTCAAGGCACCCGCACAGGTCGCATCTGTTGATAAGGATGCCCATGTCGCAATGCAGGGGCCTGATGGAGGAGCATTCCCCGTGAGGGGTCCCGTCGATGCAGTCATCCCACTCCTGCTGGGCCTGTATCTGGAGGGGATTCAGCACAAACAAAAAGAGTAGGCATACAAGGAACAAAAGTAACAGATTCGATACCCGGTAGTACCATTCCCTTCTCATCATCGACCCGCCAGTGTTATATTAACCGTGCAATGTTGTCAAGCTCTGTGCTTATGCCATCAAGTGCACTCTTGACATTCAGTATCTCCGTATCCATGTTGCCCGGAGGGGCTGGCACCGGCCCCTCTCCACCACCAAATAAGACAACAATCTGATAGGAGAAGAAGAGCGCTGCGGCCAGCAGGAACACAACCGCCAGTATCAGCAAGCTCCTGTCCTTTTTTTGGTATCCAAGACCGTGCATGGTTTCTTTCATTATATCACCGAAACAATCTTATCAGTCAAAACCCTTACAATGCCTGAAATCCCATTCATGCCTGACTTGATATCCCTAAGCCTTATCTGAGAGGGCTCCTCTATGAACTCGTTTATGCTCTCCTGCAAATCATTTATTCTGCCAATTAACGAGTCAGTGTCAGTCAGGATACCCTGCCAGGCACCTTCAAGCTCTTCATCACCCATGATGTTGTAATAATTAACAATGCTGGTTATTACCTTCTTTAGCTCATTGAGCGAGAGTTCTATGGCCTCCATCTTGATGAGAATCTGGGCCATGTTGATGAATATTATATCATCAGTGAGTATTACGGGTACTGCGCTGCTTGTCACCACAAACGTCTTTTCATCCTCTCCAGTATCATATCCCGAGCAGGTTGCCTTGGCCTTGAGTGCATATTCCCCGGATTCAAGCCTTCCTATCTTGATGATATTCGTGTGCATGCCATTCTCATCGGTTTCGCCGGCATAAACAATATTGCCAGGGATTATGGTAAACGAGACCGTTGAGTTACTGATTCTGTTCCCATGCCAGTCCGTAACCATACCAGAAGCGATAAGGCTGTCTCCCTGGGTAACCGCGACCCTGTCCAGCCACAGATTCACGTTCAGTTTGTTTTCAAAGCACTCCTCATCAATCTCCCCGTTGCAGTTATCATCAATCCCGTTTTCGCATATCTCCGGGCCGGGCCTTTTCTCATTCATGCATTCCGACCAGGTGTAGTTCTCGCATACCTGAATCCCGAATTCGCATGCCCCAACATCGGTCTGGCCGCACGACCTTGTTTTTCCCAGGGGATAGCAATCCCCGCAGTCCTCCGGACACGTGCCTACTGTTTCATCCCCATCACAAATATTGTTTCCGCAGTAGACCTCGAGGTCGCTGGGATATCTTTCCATATAGGCCTCTATGATGGGGGTCGGCTCCTCACAGCTGTATTCAATGTAGTATTGCATTTCCCCAACAGCAACAAGGTACTGTTCCATCTTCCAGACAAAAACAGATACATTTAACGTTTCGTATTCGCTGGTTGAGGAATTGTATCTGCTGTATTGACCCACAAGCTCATAGAGCCTCATCCCATCAATGACCCGGTCAACTATCTCATAATAGTAGGAATATGACAATATGTTATCGAGAAATTCAGAGCAGTTATCCCCTGAATCGAACTCGTATAACATGGTCGTGTAATTGACACCCTTCCTGTAAAATGCTGCATAGTATACATTATCTGTTGCACTTCCATAGGGATAGAACTCAGAGTCAAGGTATTCATAGCCGTCTATGTCCTCAAGGATGAGCCTCTCCCCGAGTATCGCAGGGTCATATACGCTAAATGTTGAATTCTTTATCACAATCTTGGGATAGGACTTCTCCATACCGAGCTCATAGCCGGAATCCTTAACAGTTCCGTACAGGCTGCCCTTGGAGGAATAGTCCAGCCCGCTGGTCTTCCTGAATCTTATTGATACAGAAAGGCTGTAGTAATCGCCCATGTCCTTCCCGGGAAGCTTCAGACCCGTTTCAGAGGCCATGGCCCTGTAAGACTCTCCCGGGGAAAGCCCGATATCGGTATCCCATGTGTATATATCATGTCCCTCCCTTTCATAGTTCCAGATACTAATGGAAATGCCGTTGACTGTTACTGCCTCTCCCAGGCCGTTTCTTAGAATGAGATCAAGGTCTCCATTCTCCCTGTATGCCCAGTCTTCCATTATCATGTCATAGAATCCGTAAGCACGGTCGGGTTCGTAATTAATCACATAGTCATTCGGGATGCCCTCTATTACATAATTGCCAGTAAGTTCTGTTCCGCTATATTGCCCAGAGAACTCACACTCCATTTCATTATAACCCACCTCTGACATTTCGCAGTTCTTGTCAAGGCTTAACAACACCGTTTCACCCCCTGGGTTGTAAACCCTGGCCTGTACAAGGGCGTTGTTCAGGAACTCTGTCGTTTCAGTTACCGGATCGAGAACAAGAATCTTTCCACCAAGGTTAATGGTTTCTCCAAGCTTATATATACTCCTTGGATAGAAATATAGGTACATATACTCAATGCAATCCTCATCAACACTGTTGTCACAGTCGTCGTCTATTCTGTTGAAACAACTCTCTGCAGGCGGGTCTGGACAGGACATCATGCATAAATCGTACTGGCCACAGGAATTCCCGTCATAGACGCATGGAATCGTCTGGTTGACACTGGGGTCGCTGTCATCACAATCCGGTCCCTTACAGACTGTTCCAACCCCGTAGTCATCACCATCCTCGTCATTTTCACACTGAAGCTGGTCACACACATAATCTATGCAGATTTCGGGGGGGCTGCAGTCCTCATCACCGCAGCAGTCCCCGTCGTGCAGGGTTCCTGAGCAGCATACCTCCCCCGAGCCTGTCGGGCAATCACTGGGGCAGCTTTCACAGTTCTCACCGAGTTGCGGCTCACACAGGGAGTTGCTGCAGCATTCGCCGCAGTCCTCAGGACATGTTAAGCACATCTCACCAAGCGTGATGCTTGCCCCATTATCACTCACACCAGAATACCACACATTATCCACGTAGCAATCAACACCTGCTATGCGTCTGCTTGTCCCCTCATTTATTTCCCTAGGAATTCCGTCAACATTGATAATAACACTATCTTCATCGGGTATGTCAACAAGCATTAACTGATGCGACTGCTTGTAAAGGGTGAAACCCTCCTCGCCACCCTCATAGAGGTTCATGGAGACATATTCACATGTCCCGTCACCGCAGTAGCCTACAGGGCATACACCACCCTCATCCATTTCGCCGTCGCAATCATTATCCTCATCGTCGCATATCTCCTCTGAAGGTATCCTGTCACCGATGCAGGAACTCCACACTCCATCATAGCATGTCCTTGTTCCATCCCCGCATTCACCACAGGGTCTTGTATCACCATGAGTGCATTCCGCGCTTTTGCATGCCCCATCCCCGCACCCGTAGGTGCATACAGTGCACTGGATTTCCTCATCCGAGGAGCAGTATGAATCTCCCCTGCCCAGGTTTTCACAAACAGGGATTGTTGTTCTGCTGCATGCCTCGCCCTTATCTGAGCAATAATAACCTATTGTGGGTGTTCCGCAGTCGTCTTTGCTGTAGCATTTTATGGCTGCGCAGCAGATTGCCGGGGTGTAGGCATTGGCATGACCGCACCCGGCAAGATGCGCATTGGTCCCACCGGACAGTGTTATGATGCAGTCTTCGCCGGCTCCGCAGCCACTTGAACGGTAGCTGCACGCGAAACCCAGAACATCAGGATTGCTCAGGTAGAGCTTAACAACATTGTAGTACTGGTTTCCGCTGTAAGCCGGGCGCTCTGCATGGGCGTTGCTTGTATCCGAGAGCCTGAGTATCTCCTGGCTCATGTCACCAGAGCCTGCCTGAAGGCCCTCTCCGGAGCAGCAGAGAACATAGTCATATGAATCCTCTCCCGACAGGGCCGCATGGGCATCATATCTGGAACTCATCTCTATCACATTAACACCCGAACAGGAGTTCTTGTCAACAACATCACACACAATACCTGCAGATACAATACCCTGTAACAAGGAGAGAGAAACAGCCACTATAAACACTATGATATTGCTTCTTTTTTTCATTACTTAATTATTATGCTCCTGCAGACTTAAATATTGGTCGAATATGCGGAACAGAGAGGCAATCATGCAAAGAAATCCCTTACTATCCTGCCCTTCCTGAAGGCCACACCCTCCCCCTCAAGCAGGGCCCTCTTGGCCTCCCTGCCTCCTGGGCCTGAGAAACCGCCCAGGGAGCCGTCTGACCTCACCACCCTGTGGCAGGGGATTTTTCCCGGCCCTGTCCCAGGCCTGGGGTTCCTGGCCATGAGGGTTCCCACAGCCCTGGACGCCCCTGGGCTTCCTGCCAGGGAGGCCACCCCGGAATAGGACATCACCCTCCCCCCGGGTATCCTGGCCACAACCCGATAGACCCTCTCGGAAAAGCTCATATCTCCCTGAACTCCCTCTGGACATAACCGGAGCCGGTCTTCTCAATCAGGCTGAAGAAGGTTCCCCTGTTACCCGGAATCAATAGCTTCTTTATCATGAGGTAGTCGCTGGGAATGATTTCATCCTTCCTGGAGTCAAGGCCATCAAGCCCCACCCATACAGGCTCGAACTCCCCCTTGGAGAGCCCATCCAGATACTCGAGCTCACATAGCTGTATAATCATGTGCTTCACAACCTGGCCACCCTCTACTATGTGTTCTGGGATGGTGGCTATGTGCCTCACGAAGCGGGACCTTATCCCGGTCTCCTCCTCGAACTCCCTGACGGCAGCCTGCTCTATGGTCTCACCGAAGTCTATCTTTCCGCCCGGGAGGCTCAGGAGCCCGCCAAAGGTCTTGCCCTCCCTTCTTATGAAGAGAACCCTGCCGTCCCTCAACATTGTGCAGACAGCAACGGGCACCACTAGCGACATCTCAATCAACCCTCGTGGTTACAACCGGCTTGTCCTGGATTATGATGGTGTGCTCGGCCTGGGCAATGGGCTTGCCAGAAACCTCCCTGAGGACAGGGTAGGGCTCAATGGCCATCACACCCTCGAGCTGCCTTATGGCCAGGGAGACCTTTACAGGTGAAATCTCCTTAAAGAGCCACCTCTTGGCAAAGGGCAGTGAATGATATTCATTCTCAGCCAGGTCCAGGATTCTCCTGGCCTCCGGGAGCCGGACAGGCCTCCTCTGGAGGAAGCGGTATATCTCGGTCACCCCGGATTCCCTGACATGGCCGTTGCTCGGGCACGTAAACGGCTCAATGGCTATCACGTCACCCTCCTTCAACACATGGCCGGAGTCGTTCCTTATGTTCAGGATGGAGGGTTCCCCGTGGAAGACATACCTGTCCAGGCCGTGCCCTGTCAGGTTGACTATGAGGCCCACCCCCTGGGCCTCTGCAGAATCCTGTATAACAGTGCCTATCTCCCCCACCTTAACCCCGGGCTTCAGTATCCTGATGGCATCCTCCAGGACCCTCTCCACTGCCTTTACCAGGACATTGGGCCCCTTGGACCATGTCCCTGCAGTGTCCCCTATGTAGCCGTCCACGTGGATGCCGGCGTCCATCTTGACCAGGTCAACATCTTCCACAACCCTTTCGTCATTGTATGCGGGTGTGTAGTGCGCGGCTATGTCATTCACAGAGATGTTCAGGGGGAATGCCGGGTGGGCGCCCTTCCTGGCAATGAAGGCATCCACCGCCTCTGCTATGTCCAGCAGCCTTATCCCGGGCCTTGCCTTCCTCAGGGCAAGTTCCCTGGCCTCTCCCGCTATCCTGCCGGCCTTCATGTATTTCTCAAGGACTTCCCTTTCCATACCATGCACCTGCTTGGTTATGTTGGTTTTTTATGCGAAACCCATCTTGCCCATTCAGGTGGCGGAACCACCTGATGAACTGTTCCATCCTGTTTAAGACGGCATGTGCTCATTTACCATCCCCTGCTTCGCAGGGGCATCCATACCATCACTAACAGACACCTTAGTAAGGTTTGTATCAGGTTTATATATTATTGACGTAATAAATTTTTATGCAACAGATAAGAGGATTCATCTGGTTCGAAGACAGGGGCTTCGATGATGTAAGGCCAGGATTTAAGGATTTCGGCCTGGACTCTGTTGGACAGGCATTATTCAAATCCATCACTATGGGCGACAGCAAGATATCGCAGCCAGGGGTTTTCATAACCGGCCGGGTTGATAATAAATATTCATCAAAGGATGTTGTGAACCTTTTCAGGGAGCGGATTGGTCTGGAAAGGGGATTGAAGGGGTGCGATGTCTCCATCGAATAAGAGGATACCATGAAATCCCTGGTCAAGGGAACACCCAAGGGCAATCACATCGGGATAAGGATAAACCCGCCGTACGACCTTGAAAAGGTATATGCTCTGGCTTCAAGGATTGCTGATTCCATCAGGGCGCATGACGCTTTTGTAAGGACAGTGGAATCCAGGGATGACAAACCGCTTGTATGTATAGATCTCATTGCCCAGCAGGAACCTGAAAGAGCTGGAGATGAGGCTGGGCAGCTTGTTTCCTCTGAGGGAATGAAAACATGGAAGCTTGCATTGATTTCTCTGACAGGTCCTTGATTGTATTCTGGCATCAGTACTCATTCCTTGACAGGGCCCCGTAGACAAACCCTGCAATCACCAGGAGCAGGACGATGGCCCAGGTCCCCAGGCCCGGGAAATATGCGGGATAGCTCGTTCTGATGGTGATGCTGTGGCTGTCATTCAGGAGGGGGTTAATAAGCGACTTTGCCGTGAGGTTGAGTATGTCTTCTCCCGGCTCTGAGGACATGACCCTCACATAGTATCTCCTCTCATCATAGGGGTTGACATTCAGTGCAACCATACTCTCCGTTTCAGTGCTTATTATACAGTCAGAGGGATCACAGTTATACTCGAACTCTGCGAACGGATATCCCGTGAGATTTATGGTTATATTATCCACCTGGTCCTGAACGTTCCTTACCATCAGCGGCACGAGCCTGGTGTCACCAAGGTAGATGTGGAGACTGGTGCTTCCGAAATTTGCCAGGGGGTGCGAGACAGTGAAGTAGTAACTGGTAATGTTCTCGTTGCCTGCCCTGTCCTTTGTCAATATCCTGTACCTCGCCGATGTCCTGTCATTATATGTAATATCTTCCCAGCTGGACGGATTGGAACCTGCGGTGCTGCACACGCTGTAGCCAGGGGACGGCCCCTCTCCGCATTCCAGCCACTTATGGTACGGGGCTTCTCCGTAGACCATGTATTCTATGGTGTTGTTCAAGATTCCGGATAGCTCATCAGATGCATTTGAAGTGATATTTATGAGTTCCACCCCCGAACCAGATGGTATCCATTCTGATGGTATAGGGTTCCCGTCCTGGTCAGTTACATTGATGTATATGACAGGCGGTGTCCTGTCTATGGTCAGATTAACATAATCCGAATCCTGGTTTCCGGCATAGTCTGTGGAGGTAACATTTACATAATAGGTCTGGCCCTCCACAAGATTAACAGGGGGCGTTCCTCCTGCCCCGAATGTCGTGCTTGTGACAGAGGAGGAATATGTGTTCCAGTGCTGCCACCCCAGGGGGTCTAACGAGTCCGGCCATGCTGTGTTGTAATAATATATATCATAGTGGTCTACATCCGAGGCAGTGGTATACCATGAGAGGGTGAGCTCATCCAGGCACCACCACTCAGAGTCAGGCTCTGTTATATGGACAACGGCCTCGTTCGTATCCACGGTCGTGTTCTCCACCGGGGACCATATCCCGGTGTTGCCTGAATGGTCAGTTCCCCTGCATCCGAACTCCCATTCCCCTAGATTGAGCGTGCACTCGAGGGTGACAGTATCCGCATCATCCATGGGAGTCAGGTTGATGCAGTTATCAGAGATGTCTCTCCATCCGCCCGTGCCGTAGGGGCCCCTTACAAGGCCTTCGAACCTGGCCATGCTGGACTCGCCTTCAACCGCATTGAAGATGACATTGAAGGTGTTGGTTGCCTGCCAATCAGGAAGATCCTCCACAGTGCAGACAGGGGCCACCACGTCTATGCTTGTACTGGAATAGGGCCCTGCATCATCATACGGCCGTGTGTTCCCTGCATTGTCAGTGGCCCTTATCCTGAAGAGGAATGAGTGGTTGTTGAAGTTGCTCACAATCACTGGCGCAATGGGACCGAACACCTTGGTTCCAGAGGCTGTATCTGAATGCCAAGGGCACCAGGCACTGCCCCCGCAGTGATTGTTGACATAGGTCCCTGATGCCCTGTCAAGTATCCTGTACTGCACCTCATAGGACGCTACCCCAGAGCCGGTTCCGTCATCGCCGCCCCATGCGACCTGAAAATACACGTTCCCAGAACCGTCAGTGGAATTTGTCCACTCCGGCAGGGGGTCTACCCAGGCTGTTGGAGCTTGCTTGTCAATCCTGACCTCCAAGGAATTTGGTGATTCCTGATTGCCTGCTCTGTCAACAGAACTGAACCTGACATAGTTTGTCCCCTCGGCTGTCATAATAAACTGGCCCGAATAGGGCGTGTTCGGGGTGCACGAATTGGACTGGTCTATGCAGTAATTAGTATCCACCATTTCGTTACAACCTGAAACAGCATCAGTGCATGAAAGAGTTATGAGAACATCTGATATGTACCACCCATTGCTCCCCACTGTACCCAAGGCAGATGCAGACGTTTCCGGGGGCGTCTTGTCAATCTTAACCTCAAATGACTTCACTAACTCCGTATTGCCTATCATGTCTGTTGAATAGAACCTGACATAGTTTGTCCCCTCGTTTGTAACAGTCAGCGATGCACTCAGTATGTTCGGCCCGCAAGAATCTGACTGGTCTATGCAATGCCACGTCTCGTCGCACCCGGAGCCAGAGCCATCATAGCATCCAAGCGTTATATCCACATCGGACAGCCACCAGTTATTACTTCCGGCCGTACCCGACGTAACTACTGGTGTCGTTGTCGGTTCCTCTTTATCTATATGGAAAACGTTGCTGGTTTCTGTCGTCTCAGTGTTTCCCCCGTTGTCAACGCTATAGTAGCACACCCTCTTCTCACAGGCCGAACCCGAAGCACACGAAACCGTGCCAGAATTCCCGGATGAGTATCCAGTTGTTCCGCAGGGTTGTCCGTCATCTATAATCTTGTAGTATGTTGTCTGGCATCCTACAGGGTCATCGTCGCAGGTCAGGGTGAAATCAACGTCATTGGTTGTCCATGCCTGGCCGTCAGGGTCTATTGTTGTCGTGGGCGCTGTGATGTCAGCATCTGCCTTGCAGCAAACACTCTCATAACCGTTTGACTGGCTGCAGTCAGAAAGGTGTGCATTGATATCCCCGGATATCTTGGCCACACATGCATAACCAGAGTCGCAGCTGCCAGCCCTGTAGTTGCAATCTACATTGTAAACGCGAGAATCACTGCTCCCTATACATATATCACTGTAACCCGAAGTCGTCATGGTGTTTTTCTCTGCATGCGCATTGTTAGGAGCAGATAGCCTCAGCATGACATCACAGGTTCCGGAGCATGAACCTGATATTGAGATACTAGGACTCACATACCTGCAGCATATCTTAATCGGATAGGAGTTATCTGAGGAGGCATGTGAATTGTCACTCTGCTGCAGCTGGAACATGTTGGTATAGCCAGACAGGCAGGAGCCTGACCTCGCCTCGCATTCCAAGGCTGCCCCGGCGCACCTGGCTGTGGCAAGGACAACAACAAATACTATGAGTAACGAGATGGAATTCCACTTAACTTTCATTGATTATATTTGGCTAGTTGACTTAATTAATCAACCTGCCTTTACATGGCATAGATATTTATCCAGGGGATGGTAAACAATAAAGATAGTTCTCGGAAAGCGGTGTTTCTGTGGACCCGATGTCAGCATTCGTTCAGTGGGCACTTACAGAATTTATCCCTGTATGGGGCTACCTCGGCCTCTTTATCGTGGAGGTCATAAGCTCGGCAACCATAATCTTCCCTGCTCCGGCCTTTGCCATAAACTTCATCCTCGGCGGAACCCCCGGCTTCAATCCCTGGCTGGTCGGGATTGTCGCAGGCATCGGCTCCGCCATCGGCGAGGTCACAGGCTATGGCCTGGGAATGGGAGGCAGGGAGGTTATCGAGAAGAAATACGGCAGGTGGCTCACCAGGACCAGGGACTGGATGGAGCAGCACGGAGACTTCCTTATCATTATCCTGTTTGCAGCCACCCCCCTACCCCACGACGTCGTGGGAATGCTGTCAGGAGCGGTAAACTATCCCTTCAGGAAATTCCTTCTGGCCACCATTGCAGGCAAGATAATAGCAGGTCTGGCCCTGGCCTGGGCAGGCTACTACAGCATAGGCTGGCTCCTGGGCATCTTTAAAATAGGCTAAACCTCAAGGGCCTATCTCCCAAAGTCTACTGTCCCTTTATGTGATTGTAGGCAGACTCCGCGGCTATCGCCCCGTCCGCCGCCGCGGTGACTATCTTCTTTGAGGGGTTGTTGCAGCAGTCCCCGGCCGCAAAAACACAGGGGATGTTGGTCTTCTGGAACTTGTCAACCACGATATATCCGCGCTCGTCCAGCTTCAATCCGGCCTTCCTGGCCAGCTCCGATGTCGGGACCTCACCGAAGGCCACGAAGACCCCGTCCACCTTTAACTCCTGCCTCTTCTGGGTCTTCCTGTCCATGAGGACCACGGACCTGACAAACTTATCACCCTTTATCTCCAGGCATACGGTGTCCCAGAATACCTTAATCTTCTCCCTGAAAAGCTTCTTCTGCCAGGCCTCTGCGGCCCTGAGCTCGTCCCTCCTGTGCACGATTGAAACCTCGGCGCCAATCTGCTTGAGAAGGAGCGCGTACATGGCAGCTGAGTCACCTCCACCCAGGACAAGCGTCTTCTTCCCCCTGAAGAGCGGCGCATCGCACGATGCGCAGTAGGAAACCCCCTTACCCGCGAACTCGTCCTCGCCCTTGACAAGGCCCTTCCTGTGCCTTGAGCCTGTTGTGAATATGAGGGTCTTTCCCTGACAGCTGCCCTTCTGGGTCTTAACCACAAAGCAGACTCCCTTCTCCTCGAGGTCGGTGACCTTGTCCTCCCTGAACTCAACCCCGAGCTTTCCGGCATGCTCCCTGAACCTCTTTGCAAGCTCCATGCCCGCTATACCGAACTCCCCTGGCCAGTCTTCGATAACGGTGGCCTCCTCAACCATGGACAGACTCATTGGGTCAGAGAGGACAAGTGTCTTCAGGTTCCTCCTCACCGAGAATATCCCTGCTGTGCACCCCGCAGGCCCAGAACCGATAATCACGACATCATACATCATATCACCCTCCAGTCTCCTTGAGACCAGCAACGGCCTATCACCATCCAAGCTATATGTTCCTTACCTCCACCAGCGGCCTTCCGCTGCTTTGTCCCTTATTTCCGATAACCAGCTTATAAATACCCTTGCTTACAGCAAGGCCGCCCTCGATGTCTATCCCGGAGTAGCCCAGGGCGACCTTGAGGGGGTGCCAGGTCCCCAGACCGAAGGCAAAGCTGGGTGAGACATGGTCAAGAAAATCCCCTCCTTCAATGTCACCCATCCTCTCATCAATAACCTGCCAGCCGCCCTGGCTGAATGCCAGGAAAACCGGCTCGCCCAGACCCTGCTCAAACCCAATCATGTGGTAGCCGGTGCCGCTCCCTTCGAGGGTGCTGCCGCTCCCTGCCGCAAGCCCCACGAGCAGGCCGGCCAGGTATGATGCTATGAAGGAATGCTCCGGGGAATCATAGACCGTGTGGTCTGTGTTGTTAATCCTGAGCTCCAGGACAAGGTTCGACTGCGCAGCAACACCCTGCGTAACAGCCATCAGAGCCATCACAGCCAGAAGACCCAGACATGACACCTTCAGCATGTATAGAATTTACCTTCCTGATATTTATAGCCCCCTGCAGGGCTATTCCCAGGCAAGGACCCTCATGTCAACCGTCCCGGACAGCTCCAGAAGGGGCCTTGAGAGTTCCCTTACAAAGACATCCCTGTTCCCCGGGGCCTCCGGGCCATAGCTTCCCTGGATGGCCCCGCTCCACTCGAGCCTTATGCCGTCCCCTGTACCCAGGGACTCCCTGAAATCCTGATAGATGGTTGCCTGCATCTCAAGGAGCCTGGCCTGTGAGAGCTTCATGCTCTTTACAGCCGAAAGAGGAAATGTCTGGTTCGCGCCCGAGGTCTCAAAGCTCCCTGAGCAGCCGCCTATATCCAAGTCCGAATAGACTATCTCAAAATCATTATCACCCGACTCCAGTCCGGCCTCCCAGTAGAGCCTGTCACCCGAGAGCATGCACTCGAGCCACCCTCCGCCATCCAGGACCCTGAGCTGGCCCTCCTCCACTCCGGGCAGGAGCAGCTCTGCATAGAGAACACCAGGCCCTCCTCCGGGGCTGTCGTACCTGACAGGCATGGAATACTCTGCCACCTCCAGGGATTCCACCACCCTCTCTGACAGGGAATCCAGGCCTTGGGAGATATCCACACCCCCTGCAAAGAATCCGGTATAGTAAACAAGGGACCAGCCTACAAAGACAACGAAAACCCCGATTGCCACGGCCCAATCAACGTTCATACCCTTCGCCTTCCTATTGGTGACGAATCTGCCCCTTCGGGACAGCATACACTCTTGGTTAAATCTTAATCTTGAGAATATATATTATTCCGCCCAATAATCTATACATGGACCTTTGGTTTGCCGTAACGCAGCTCGGGCTTCCAGAGGCCTGGGCATCCATATCACTTGGCATGGTCTTAACCTACATCATGCTCCGCCATACCTCCTGGCAGAGGCCCTCTCCCGAGAGAAGGGCCTTCAAGGCCGCGACAGTCCTGCTGGTGTTCACCCTGATACTGGCCTTTGTGGCCGTGCACGCGGTGAAGGTGACCACCCAGCTCCCGAGGCCCTGTACCCCCTGCGGGGATGCCCTTGAACCCCCCGAATTGCCCGACCTTCCCCAATATGACCAAGCCGGGAAGGAAGGGAACTGCAACATCTACTGCATAGATGACGACTACTCCTTTCCCAGTGGCCACGCAGCCACCATATTCTCGGTCTCAACCCTGGCCTTCCTCCTCATAAGAAGGCGCTGGGGCTCCATCCCAAGGGGTCTTCTGCTCTATCTCCCGGCCTGCTTGGTGGCCTGGTCCAGGGTGGCCCTGGGCGTCCATACCATCCCTGACATTGCAGCCGGGGCCTTCATCGGCCTGGCCTCTGCCCTGGTTGTCTGGAGAATCAGGCCAAGAATGGGCATATTTGCCTGATTTCAGGCCCTTCTGGAGGCCAAAAGAGCATAATGCAGCACACCAAAAGCTTTAAATACCCTTAAATGTCACTATCTATAAGTGACAATTAGTCTTGGGGGGTCATATGGACGAAAGGGATTTAATGCTTAGCAGGCTAAGAAAATCAGTCGGGGGACTCTACGGCATAGCTGAGGAGAGGGACCTCGATTTCGATTAAGGGGAAGGCATGGAAATAACATTCAATGACGTTCAAAGGGAACTATTTAAAGACCCCGATGTGGAGCTTGTCAGGGGGAGCTCTGTAAACAAGAGTGGCGACATAGGCTGGGCAGACTTCCTCACGGGAAAGAAATACATACCCCTTCTAGATGATGCTGTTACTGTTTACAAGACAAAGGTAAAACCATGGCTCAAATATGCCAAGGGCCTTGTCCAGGGTGCAATCTACAAGCACGAGACCTTTGAGCAGGCATACAGGGGTTCAATAGGACATGAAGACATGGAGATAGAAAACCTGGAATCAACAGACAAGGGCGATGACCTTCATCTTGCAGAGATTGCAATGCACGACCTGGGCCTCCAGCACGGAAGGAAGTTTTCAGAAAAGATTGCAGATATGACCAATCTCAAGGAGCTCATTCAGAAATACGGCTTTAACGAGAAATACCTCAAGATAAAGGAAGACATAGCCGATGTATTCAACCTGCCGAAACCGGCCTATGCGACGGTGAGGGGTGACTGATATGGCTGATTTGAAAGTTCCGATGAAGAGGCTGCTCGCACCACAGACAGCTCCGATACTCTATACTGTTCCGGGCAGGGTTCTGACAATAGATATAGGGGCTTTGAGTGTAGCAGGTGAAGGCGGTCTTACCCATCTCGTTCCTGTCATTGAGAAATTCGATATCGGAACTGAGAAAGACGTACCAATTGATGATATTGGTTCTTATTTTACACAGGCTCTTTTACCAAATACTGTATGGAAGATAGGAAAACACATTACAAAAGGACTTTTTAGTTTAGGCAAATATGCTGTAACCGGAAAATGGGCAGATGCCAATGAAGGCGGTTTTGCTCATGATGTTATTGATCCGTTCTTTGAGTCATTCACCAAATATCCGATATTGGGCGGTGCCGGTATGACTGTTGAACAGCTTGAGGATTATACAGGTTTAAACAGGAGCAGATTCGGAACCAAACCTACCGGCTCTTCCTATCCATCCATAAAGATTGATAATCTGGGAAGGGAGCACGGAACGCAGTACGGCAGGGCAATAGGCCTCACAGAAGGTCGTGAAGGCAGCAGAACCGGAAGTAAAAAAATGGCCCAGAAATACATCTGGAGGCACTTCGGGGAAGATTGTAATGCAGTAATCTCTAATGGGGATTTCATGGATGGAGTATACGAAGGTATTGATGAGGCTGCACCCTACAAGGGAAGAAAAGCCAAGGTTTCCCATACAGGGATGGCCGATTCTCGCTTAAAGAAATCCAGGATGGCTGATGGATATCCTTATAGTCTGGCTGCAAATTTTTAGAACTCCACTTCATCTCCCACCCGGGTTCTGCTCTCCCTTACCCTGCCTGCGGGGAGCTCCAATACAGAACCAACCGGCCCCGGCGGAAAGAAGATTCTCCATGTCCGCCAGGAAAACCCCAGCGGCCTCGCATTCTCCACAGCCCTGATGACCCGCCTGCCGGGGTCAAGGAAGACTATGTCTATGGGGAAGCGCATCCCGAGCATCCATATCCCCGGACGGCTGGGCGGCTCAAATACCATGAGCAGGCCGCGGCCCTGGGGCAGGGCCTTCCTGAACATCAGGCCCCTGGTCCTCTGCCAGCCTGTCCCGGCCACTTCATGGCTCTCGCACAGGATAGTCCCCTTTGTTTTATTGATAATCATGGATTCACCTTTCTATAGTTGCCCCTTTATTTGCCTGGCCACCCCTGGGCCCATAATCCTCTCCAGGCTGGCCTGGGGAATCCTCCTCAGGTCCTCAAGGCCCCTGAGGCCGGATGTATGAAGCATCCTGGCCCTGACCCTTCCAACCCCCTTTAACCTCACAAGGGGGAGCAGCTCCTCCCTGATCCCGTAGCTGACCCTCACCCTGACCTTCCTCAGGTCCTTGAGAATGCCCATGTGGCCCAGGAGGAGCCCGAGTTCCTGCATGGAATAGAGCAACCAGTCCGCATTGCTCAGTCTCACCCTGAGCTCCCCTGGCGTGACCCTGAACCGGTCCAGGAGGACATCCTCCCCTGCCTCCTCCATCCACTCCTGGAAGAGCATGGCGGTCTTGACTGACCTGAGGTAGTCATCATACTCTATGTCCCATGGGTTGGGGGGCTTCTGTATGAGGCTCTTCTCCTCCCTGTTCAGGAAGTCGTTTATGGCCTCAAGGTCCCCCTTCCTTACGGGAAGCATGGGTGACATCTCAAGGGTGTTGCTCATGGCCTGCAGATAACCGATATGGCCTGGCTGCCTTTCCCTGGCAATATCCAGGCTCCTTATGAAATGGTTCGCGGTGAGGGGGTCTATATAGAGTTCAGACACCCTCCTGCCTATACTCGTGGCCCTGAGCTCGATATCCTTCCCCAGGGAGGCTGCGCTCTGGAAGGGCCCCGCATCCTCTTGGGCACTGTTCGTCGTGATGAATCCGAACTCCTCAAGCATGAGGATAATCCTGTCCATGATGGCGGCAAGGCCTGCCGAGTCCTCGTACTGGTGCGCATAGAACGTCCTTGAAAAGAACTCCATGAGCCCTGACCTTGTGGGTGTGACCCCTGACGAGACCAGGGCCAGCACATGGGTCCTCAGGACAGGCTCGACCCCCAACTTGGAATAGACCCTCTCGGGCTCGCCCTTTATGTAGTTCTCCCAGGCATACCTGGCATCGGCCTCGCTCCCCGCGAGCAGTATGGCCTGGCCCTCGGTGTCATACCTGGGCCTCCCTGCCCTTCCGCAGTTGTGTACAATGAAATTATTACAAACAAAATTCTCGTTACCATATACAGACATATTGAAGACAGTAATAGGTTTCTTTAGAATCTTTTTATCGATTGTGTCAACTGTGTCAAAAACAACATCCCCAAAGAATTTCATTGGTCTAGTATCCCTTTTCAGGGATAGACGTTTTGACTTGATTCTCACACAAGGAATATTGGAGAAGAACTTGTTTATATCACTCTTCCTGGAAATGGCAAGACAATATGATTTCTTTTCTTTATGAACTGTACTTCTTATACCAAAACGGAGAAACATACTCTGGCAGTTCTTTATCAGGTCCTTGCTTATGGAGCTCAGTCTTATACCTGGCATCGATGAAGAGAAGTTACCATCACCATCAAACAGTCCAGCAATGAAGTTACTGACAAGATTGTCGGGTAACTCAAACACCTCTTTCATCTCGATTGTATACGACTTCTTTCCGCTTTGTATGCCAAATCTGTTTAGCAACTTTATTACTGTCTGGTTACATACATCAATTTTCCATACATGATTATCTGGACAGAAACCACTTTTACCGACATATTCATAATATCGTATCCCAAGTGATTCAAGGATGCTTTTTATTTTCTTTATGATTGATGAGTTGGTGTTTGATAATTTCAGTTTCGAATATCTGGTACCCTTCCATCTTCCGTGGCCAGTATATTCCGTAATACTACCCTCTGCTGCTATGATACCCAAAAGCCATGCAAATTCATTTGTGATGTTTATTGGTAAAACAACCTGAGAACCATACTTTGTTTTAAATCTGCGATTTTCTAACATCTTGTAAATATCACCCTCTTTAATGCCAAGGGTTCTTGACAGCTTTAGTATATGCTTAAGTGGTACTGATTTGTTGTATGCATAAGATTTGATCGTCTTGTAAGGGATAGATAATGTATGTGCAAAATGCTTGTATCCCTTGCCAGTATGTCTGTAAAGGTAACGAATTATATCTCTGCCATCTTTCACATAAATATCTTTATCCAGATAGTCCATGAATTTCGGTACCTTTCTATAAACATTTACTTTATTCAGTGTGCCGATCATGTCACCTTTTTTTACATCGCCAATTTGTTTCCATAAGATATCTTTCTGATAGACGAGAACAGGGTGCTCAGGGGTAGCTTTCAGCTCCTTTCCGGAATTTGTTCTGAGACATACCAACTCATTCGAATGTCTTGAGAATTTCTCTGTAATCGGTTTTTCCTCGAGTTTTCCTGTATTGGTGTTAAGTGAGAGTACAGACACATCATTCTTAATGATATCTTTTATTTTCTCATACGTTCCATTTACGGTCAGTATTTCAGCATCTCCTGTAAGGCACATCTGCTGTATCTCCAGAACGGGGATAAAGTCCATTCCCGAATGGGCGCTGAACCTCCTCATGTCCCTTATTATCACCCTCCACGCGGGCAGGTTTATGCCAGCCGCCAGTGTGGGTGTGGCGGCAATCACCTTAATCAGCCCCGATTTAAAGGCCTTCTCAATACTCCCCCTCTGCTCGCTGGTGAGGCCTGCGTGATGAAAGGCCGTGCCGCTCCTTATGCATCCCGCCAGCCTCTCGCACTGGATAGTGGGGTGCCCAAGGGCATGGAGAACCCCCTCCGCCACCCTCCCGAGCTCCTTCCTGTCCCCGGCTGTGAGGCCCTTTCCCACAAACCTGCTGGCCTTCTCTGCGGCTGACTCCGCGTTCCTCCTTGTGGATATGAAGACCAGGGCCTGCTTCTTTTTTGCCAGGGCCTGCTCCACAAGCTCCTTGAGGTTAGCCTCTTCCGGGTCTAGCTCTATGCTGCCCTTTGGGAAGAAGCTGACCTTGTTATCAAAGCATACCCCCCTGAGGAGCTTCACAGGCCTCCACTCAGACTTCACAGCCGAGGCGTCCAGCCACCCCGCAATCTCCTCATGGTTGCTTATCGTTGCCGACAGCGCAAGAATCCTGGGGTCTGCGCCCTGCCTCAGCCTGGTCAGGACGACCTCCAGTGTGGGCCCCCTGGAGGGGTCATCCAGGAGGTGTATCTCATCAGCAACAACCAGGCCTATCTGGCCTGCCCACCCTATCCCGTGCCTGAGGAGGGAGTCCAGCTTCTCACTGGTGACTATTATAATGTCGTACTTCGCAAGCCATGTGTCTGACGAATCCCTGTCACCCACAGACAGGGCAACCCTTATCCCCAGGGGCTCGTACTTCTTCCTGAATTCCTCATACTTCTCGCTGGCCAGGGCCTTGAGGGGGACGATATACACGACCTTCAGGTTCTCCCTTATTGCCCGGAGCGCGGCAATCTCCGCAATCAGGGTCTTGCCCGAGGCAGTGGGGGCGGCCACAACCATGTTCCTCTTCCCCAGCAGGCCCTTCTCAATGGCGAGCTCCTGGACAGGGTTCGGCTTATCGAAACCCGAAAGCTCCAGCACCTTCTTCACGGCATCAGAATCCGCATCCCCGGAAGTCATAGAAAGTATATTAACCATAAAGCAATAAATAAACTATGAAGCCAGCTGTTTTTGTCAGGGAAACCGATGACAGGAGGGCCTTCACCAAGGCAATCCTCAGGCGCTTCCAGGGGGAGTGGTCCGGCAAGAGGGTCTTTGTCAAGCCCAACATAGTCTCCTATGAGCGCTACCCCACGACAACACACCCGGATGTCCTCAGGGAGGTCCTGAAGGCCCTCACAGACAGGGGCTGCGAGGTCATGGTCGGGGACGGGCCCGCCCCCGATGCAGGTGACTCAAACCAGATAATCGAGCACCACCCCCTCCAGATGGTGTGCGGGGAGTTCGATACAGAACTCTGCAACCTCCACGATGAGCCCTTCAGGAAGGTCATGACCAGGGCAGGCTACAAGCTCAGGGTCTCCTCGGCCCCCTTCTCATACCAGTACCTCATATCCCTTCCTGTACTGAAATACCACCCCGACACAACGATAACCGGTTCCCTCAAGAACCACTTCGGCTTCCTCCACAACCGGGAGAGAATCCTCATGCGCTCAAGGCTCAAGAACATCCACAGGGGAATCGCAGAGCTCCACAATGTCTTCAAGGCCAACCTGACCATCATGGACGGGGCCAGGACCATGAGGGCTGCTAATGAGCTCCGGCACGGCGGCAAGGCCATGAGGTTCGGCTACATGTTCGCCGGCCAGGACCCCGTGGCCCTGGACTGTGCAGGCCTCATGCTCATCAGAAACATCCTCCCAGAGTTCGGGGGCCTCGAGCCCAAGGATATTGGCCACATCACCCAGGCCATCAGGCTGGGGATAGGCAGCCCCGACTACCGAAGGGTGGCTGTTTGAGCTAACATCAGCATGCCAATAATTTATAAAATAT
>Ga0307421_1000183_pt1 | contig 41854 bp, 34 predicted proteins | sample SalMarWE160270MG_FD_202163 | JGI IMG/M metagenome (GOLD analysis project Ga0307421, IMG submission 202163) | Salt marsh sediment microbial communities from the Plum Island Ecosystem LTER, Massachusetts, United States - WE1602-70 | ecosystem: Environmental > Aquatic > Marine > Intertidal zone >... | reverse complement strand
GCGAAGTCTTTCCAGAAGAACCGTGGCCTACAATCGCAATATTTCTTTTTTTATCAGCTGAATACTGTTTCATTGTGAAACCTCCTGTGTATTTAACCTGACTCGTTCATCATCCAGGTTTAAATAATTCTTTTCTGATGTAAATCTATGCTTTTAAAAACCAAATAAAAACAAGGCTTATCATACAATAAATCGTTGTTTAGACTCAAGATGTAATTGCAATACAACAGATAAATTTTAATGTGTGGCTGAAGCGACATTGAAGATTTAGCCTTCTGAGTGCTTTGTTTGAGGGAACTCGGTAGAGCCGAGCTGCGAGCATGTCTGGACCCACGGACGGGGGGAGTTGCGCAGCAGCCGAGAACAGAGTACGAAGAATGGCGTTAAAAATCTGAAGGGAGCACAAGCCATACATTCAAATTTTTTCCAGTATGGCCTGCAGGTCATACGGAAGGGGAACAGTAAATTCCTGCCGTTTCCCGCTTTCAGGATGCATGAAAGACAAATAATAGGCATGCAGGAACAATCTCTGTGTTACGGAAGATTTTCTTTTTTTGCTTCCATAACGCTTATCACCCGCAATAGGGTGGCCGGAGGCAGACATATGGACTCTTATTTGATGTGTCCTTCCTGTTATGGTCTTTATGTCAAGCAAGGAAAAATCCTTAAAGTTTTTTAAGACTGTGAAGTGGGTCTCTGCTTTTTTCGGCTTCCTTGTTCTTATAGACATACGGACTCCATCTTTCATATGCCGCCCGATGGACCACGATATAATCCCACTCTTTTTCACATAATGTCCCCAGACCAAAGCCAAATATTTTTTATCAACGGTTCTCTTTTTAAACTGCTCCTTTAGACTGTCACATGCACGCAGATTTTTAGCAATTACCAGCAATCCTGATGCCTCTTTATCAATCCTGTGAACAATACCCGGCCTTTCTTTAGGACCGACGCTTTTTATCTCTGGAAAATGCCACAGCAACGCATGAACCAGAGTGTGGCTAGGATCACCGGCTCCGGGATGCACCGCCATTCCTGACGGTTTGTTTATCACCGCTAAGGATTTATCCTGAAAAATAATATCCAGAGGAATGTCCTCAGGATAAATTTCAACAGAATCAGGAAGACTGTATGTGACTTCAATTCTGTCCCCGTATTTGAGATGATAACTTGGTTTGTGAACTAATTCAGAATTAACAAAAGCCCCCTGCTCTCGAATGATACTCTGGACTTGAGAACGGCTCAGTTCACCGAGGGATTCACTCAGATAAACGTCCAGCCTTTTTTCTTTCCCTGATTCATCTGGAAACCTGAACTCTTTATGCGGCACTTTTTTTCTTCTTTTTTAAGAAAAAAAACAATCCGATGCCCGCAAGGATTCCAAATATGCAAAATAGCTGCGGCATGGTGAGGCTCAGATAAGGCGATGCTTTATCTATCAGGATGACCTTAGATGAATGATCCCCCCTGTAGAATTCTGTGAAGTACCTGATTAAAGAATAATTTATGATATAAAAAGAAAAAACGACTCCATCCACCTTCTTCTTTTTCAGTATCACAAAAAGGACAACAAAATTGAGGAAATTCAGCGCAGACTCATAGAGCTGAACAGGATGAAGGGGTGTGCCTATAGGAATCCCTGTAAGATTATGAGCATAGTCACTGGTAAAGGTAACTCCTAGCGGAGTGGAGCACGCACGGCCATAACAACATCCTGCACTGAAACATCCGATCCGGCCAAAACCATGCCCCAGAGCTATAGCCGGAGCTACGATATCAGCTGTTTTCCATGTCGGTATCCCGTGCTTGCGCAAATACCAGAGGGCAAACACCAATCCTGCTATCAGTCCTCCTTGAAATACCCCTCCTGACCTGGCCAAAGCCAATAGTTCAGAGGGATATTTTGTATAATAAGAGGTATTCCCCAAAAAAAGTGCGAGTTTGGCGCCGATCAGGGATATGATGATGGTATAAAAAGCCATGTCAATGATTTTAACAGCGGGAAGCTCTCTTTTCTTAGCCTGAACATAGATAAACCATAGTCCGGAAGCTACTCCCAACGCCATCATGAACCCGTATGTATGGATGGTTAAAGGTCCGATTTTTATGAGCACAGGAAACATTTGTCACCTCTCTTAAAAAGCAAAACATAGGCCATCAACACGGCTCCGATTGTAAGACAAGAATCAGCCATATTAAAGGAAGGCCAGTGTAAACCATTAATGTAAAAATCAAGAAAATCAATCACATGACCTCTTAAAAGCCGGTCCAGTAAATTACCCAGAGCTCCGATTATAATTAAAGAAAAAGTAAATTTCAAAAATCTTTCTGAAGGCGGCACTTTAATGAAAAGATAAATGATCACAGCAAACGCAATGAGCGAAGCTAACGTGAGTATAACGAAAATGAGGGAATTTCCCGGCCTGTTAAAAATACCAAAAACAGCCCCCCTGTTATGGACATGACTTATATTAAAAAATCCTTTTATGACGTTTATATGGCCTCCATACGGGACATAATGACTTACGATACTTTTGCTCACCTGGTCGCAAACCAACAAACCAGCCATGAAAAACAAATATAAGAATGTACGTTTCATTTTTTTATGGAAGCAACGACTTGTTCGCATCTTTTACAAAATTCTGGATATTTTTGACTGGACCCGACCTCAGGAGAATAATTCCAGCATCTCTCGCATTTTTTCCATTCCACCCTGCGGGCCTCTATTCTCACATCTTCCCGGGCGTCATCTTTTAAATCCACGGAAGAGACAATAAAAAGCTCGGGGAGGTTTTCCTCATACTTTTCTAACAATGGATACAACAACGATGACGCATGAACGGTCACATGTGCTTCCAGAGAATTACCGATGATCTTCCCTTCTCTTGCCTCTTCGAGTTTCTTCAACACCTCTTCCCTGATATCTCCCAGTCTTTCCCATTCTCTGAATTCCCCTTCTTTCAGCCATTGTTCCTTAAAATCAGGGAAGGATTGAAGATGAACCGAATCTGTTTTCCCTTTGTAATCAGGCAGTGCCTCCCAGGCTTCTTCGGTTGTAAAAGGAAGAATAGGAGACATCAGGATTAAAGTAGTTTTTAAAAGCCGGAAGAGAGCTGCCTGAGCAGATTTGCGCAGTTTTGAGTCCTTTTTTGAACAGTACAGCCTGTCCTTAATGACATCCAGATAATAGGAACTCAACTCGACTGTAAAGAAGTTGTACAAGGTGTGAAACACGATATGATATTCATATTCCTTATAGGCTTTTATCACTTTTTTACTCATGAAAGCACATTTATCCAGGATCCATCTGTCAAACAGCAATATTTCATCCGATCCCAAACACTCGTTGTCCGGCTCATAATCATATATATTACCCAGCATGAACCTCCATGTATTCCTGATTTTGCGGTAGGCTTCGATCAGCCTCTGAAGGGTCTGTTCTCCATACCTGGCATCTTCTTTAAAATTGAGCATTGCTACCCAGAGCCTGAGGATCTCGGCTCCATTTTTATTGATGATTTCTCCCGGTTCTATAATATTTCCCAGGGATTTCGACATCCCCCTTCCCTGTTCATCGAGCACAAAACCATGTGTGATACAGGTCTTATAAGGAGAGCTTCCCTTGGCAGCCACGCCTATGAGAAGAGAACTGTTGAACCACCCCCTATACTGATCGTGACCTTCAATATAGACATCAGCCGGCCAGGGAAGTCCTTGTTTTTTACCAAGAATATTATGGCTGGCTCCTGACTCAAACCAGACATCTAATATATTGTTTTCTTTATCGAACTCCGAAGAACCGCATTCAGAACATACCACTCCCTCAGGCAGTAATCCCTCTGCAGATTTTTTAAACCAGGAATTGGCTCCTTCTTTAGAAAAAATATTGGCAACATGCCGCGTTATCTCTTCGTTAGCAAGCACAGCCCCGCACTTTTTACAGGAAAAAGCTGGAATAGGAACCCCCCATGAACGCTGCCGAGAAATGCACCAGTCCGGCCGGTTTTCTATCATTTTTGAGATGCGCCCTTCGCCCCAACGAGGGATCCATTTCACATTTCTTACTTCATTCAGCGCTTTCTCCCTGAATCCTCCTGCATCCATTGAAATAAACCACTGGTCTGTAGCCCTGAAAATGACCGGATTCTTACACCGCCAGCAGTGAGGATAAGAGTGAGTGATACCGTCTGTTTTCATCAGGCTGCCGGCATCTTCCATATCTTTAATGATCTCCTTGTTTGCGTCAAATACATTCATCCCTGCGTATTTTTTTACATCACTGGTAAAATCCCCGTTCTCGTCAACCGGAGTGTATATGTCTATTTTGTATTTAAGCCCTGTTAAATAATCTTCCTGACCGTGGCCGGGAGCTGTGTGCACACAGCCGGTGCCCTGATCAAGAGTCACATAATCCGCAAGAACAAATACCGATTCTCTGTCAATAAACGGATGCCTGGCTTTCATCCCTTCCATTTCTCTTCCTTTGAAGGTGACAAGAATATCCGGACTTTCATATCCCAAGTCTTCTGAAATAAGGGGGATCAGCCTTTTTGCTGCGATCAACACTTCGCCGTTGACCTGAAATGCAGAATATTCATGTTCTGGATGGAAAGCAATAGCAAGATTAGCGGGTATGGTCCACGGAGTAGTCGTCCAGATAAGTACAGACACTTTTTTCCCTTTTATATCAGGAAACTTCTTTGAAAGGTCTGTCAGAACAGGGAACTTGACATAAATCGAAGGAGAACGGTGGTCATGATACTCGATTTCTGCTTCTGCCAGCGCAGTCTTACAGTGGATGCACCAGAATACAGGCTTTTTCCCTTTATATATGTTTCCTGATGAAAAAAAAGCGGCCAAATGTTTCAGGACTTCACTTTCATAACGGCTGTCTATAGTCAGATACGGATTTTCCCAGTCTCCGAAAACACCCAGTCGCTTGAACTGTTTTCTTTGAATATCCACATACTTTAAAGCATACTTCTTGCATTTTTCTCTGAATTCAATGATAGACATGTCTTTCTTTTTGCTGCCTATTTCCTGGTCAACCTTAATCTCAATGGGCAGACCATGACAGTCCCATCCCGGAATGTAAGGAGCTTGAAAACCTTGAAGGTTTTTTGTTTTGACTATGAAATCCTTCAATATCTTGTTCATAGCTGTACCCAGGTGAATGCTTCCATTCGCATAAGGAGGGCCGTCATGAAGAACAAAAGCAGGCCTGTTCTTTCTTTCCTCAAGTATCCTCTGGTACAGCTTCATGTTTTTCCATTTTTCTAATATCTCGGGTTCTTTCTGAGCAAGCTTTGCCTTCATAGAAAAAGAGGTATTAGGGAGGTTTAATGTCTCTTTAATAAATTTTTTATCTGCCATATCCAGCTCCAATGTAACTGACCCATTCCTAAAAAAGGTCGTGAATGATCCAGGTTTATCAATAGAGTATAAAGTTTAATGACAATTCTTTCAATACCTATGAAACAAGTTATTTGAATTCCCTTCTATAAAATGTCAATTAACCTGACCTATTCATAAAAAACGGTCGTGAATAATCAAGTTTAACCCGGATCATTCAGGTTAAATGAAGGAGTTGAAGAAAACACGTCAGAAAGGAAAAAAGATGTCTCATTCTTTTATTATTTTATAAAGTGAGCACCTCTGCTTATCGGATTATTAAGTGCAGCCCTTGTAATCAGCAGGGCTACCTGGATGCCGTGCTTCAGCCCCACGACTTTCTCATCCATAAGGGATTCTTTATAAAATTTGTTTATCCGGTGATTGAGATAGTCAAGGTCTGCTCTGGCTCTTTCCAATCTCTTGTTTGTTCTTATGATTCCAGCATAATTCCACATTGTATTGCGGATGTTCAGCCAATCCTGATTAACCAATGCCGGGTCGATTTCTTCTCCGTATTCAGGATAGTACCATTCATGAATATCCTCAAAACCATACACTTTCTTTGGATTAAAATGAGCGACAATATGTTTGGAAGCTCTTGTTCCCCATACCAGACCTTCCAACAAAGAAGTGGAAGCCAGTCTGTTGGCTCCGTGGACTCCCGTGCATGCAGCCTCACCGACCACATAAAGAGACTTTAATGTGCTTTGGCCATGGGCATTTACAAGAACCCCTCCGCAGCAGTAGTGAGCCGCAGGAACAACGGGAATGGGATCTTTTGTGATATCAATCCCGTATTTCAAGCATGTCTTGTAAATATTGGGAAATCTTTTTTTTATATTTATTTTTGCATAGGAGGCAAGGTCCAATACAACATAATTCGAATTGCTGTTTGTCATCTCCTCATAAATCGCTCTCGTCACCTCATCCCTGGGAGCGAGTTCCCCTTTCCCGTTATAGTGCTTCATAAAGAGTGCGCCGTCTTTTGTCTTTAATTTGGCTCCTTCTCCTCTGACCGTCTCAGAAATCAAAAAAGCATCGGCATCCCTGTGAAACAAAGATGTCGGATGAAACTGGATATACTCCATATTGATGATCCGCGCTCCGGCCTTGTAAGCCATGGCATATCCATCTCCTATGGCTGATTGAGGATTTGAACTGTAGAGATAAACAGCGCCGCAACCACCTGTCGCAAGGATGGTATAAGGAGCCAGCACTGTTTTTACTTTTTTATTCTTATTATCAAGGATATAGGCACCAATGCACTGCGGTTCCAAATAATAAAAACTCGGATTCTTGGCATGATGGGGAATGGTTAACAGATCAACCGCGGTATGGTCTGGAAGAAAAGTCACATTGGAATAGGACTTCAATTTATTTATAAACGTCTCTTCTATGGTCATCCCTGTGGTGTCTTTGACGTAAAGGATTCGTCTGCGGGAGTGGGCGGCTTCCTGAGCGTAATCCAGTTCATCCGGATAAATTCTGTTAAAAGGAATTTTTAATTCCTTTATCAATATTTCGTCAACCAGCTTTTTGCCCTCGTTCGTTAAGATTTTTACCGCCTGTGTGTTGTTTATTCCATCACCAGTTTCCATGATATCCTGCGTTAAAAGCTCCGGATTATCATCTTTTCCCAAAGAGACAATCCCGCCTTGAGCATAATATGTATTGGATTCTTCGAGTTTCTTATTTTTTGATATGATAATGACTCTGACTCCGCTTTTTGCTGCCTCCAGAGCCGCGCTGGCACCGGCGATCCCGCATCCGATAATAAGGACATCCGTCTCTATGATGTGTTCTTTGTTTTGATTTCCCATGATCCCTTCTTTATAAAAATTCCAAACTGATATCTATGGACCTGTAAGAATGCGTCAAACTCCCGACCGAGACAAAATCAACGCCCAAACCTGCCACTTGACTCAAATTATCAAGAGTGATTTTCCCAGATATTTCCAGAGGAATTTTTCCGGCCACAAGTTTCACAGCCTCTCTAATCTCTCCAGGGGACATATTGTCAAGCATAATGATATCAGCTTGATATCGCACAGCATCTCTCACTTCTTCCAGACAGGTGGTTTCCACTTCTATCTTGATATCTTCTCCGACAGACTTTTTCGCTCTTTGGATTGATTCTTTAATGCTTCCAACCAACCGGAGGTGATTATCTTTAATCAGAACCATTCCAGACAAATCAAAGCGGTGGTTAACACCTCCGCCCATCCTCACGGCATATTTCTCGAGCATTCTTAAACAGGGTGTGGTTTTACGCGTATCCAGAAGCTTGGTCTCAGTCTCCTTTAAGACATCCGTGTACTTTTTGGTTAAAGTGGCTATGCCTGAAAGCCTCTGGAGAAAATTCAGCGCCAGCCTTTCTCCTTTAAGAAGAGATATGGAAGAGCCTTTTATCCGGGCCAGCTTGCTGTCCCTATCGAATTCCTGGCCATCTTGTTTGAACTTCTTAAATCCTACGGAATGGTCAATTTTTTTAAACACCCTCTCCGCAATATCTATCCCGGCCAAAACTCCCTTCTCGCGAGTGATGATATGAGCCTCTGATATTGAATCAGGCTCTATGATGGATTCAGACGTTATATCACCCGCAGGCATATCTTCTTTCAAAGCTGCCTCAATTATTTCGTCTAATCTTTCAAATTCCACGGTCAGCCACAAACCTTATTTTATCTTTAAATTTTATGATATACCTGGATTGTTCACGAGTCAAGATTGCTGAAAGCTAACTGAAATTCAGGTGTGGCTGAAGCGACATTGAAGATTTAGCCTTCAGAGTGCTGTGTTTGAGGGAACTCGGCAAAGCCGAGTTTGACCCACGGACGGGGGGAGTTGCGCAGCAGCCGAGAACACAGTGCGAGGAATGGCGTTAAAAATCTGAAGGGAGCACAAGCCATATCTGAATTTCAATTTAAAATTAACATTTCCTTAAATTTCTTATAACATACAAGCGTGGAAAAAAAGAAAGCCGTACCATTTTTTCTATCCGTGGTCGTTTCTATAGGCCTTCTCGTTTTTCTGCTCACCAAAATCAAATTCAGTGATTTTATACAGACTTTCCAAAACATCACTATCCCCGCACTCTTAGGCTTCATGTTTTTTTCCCTCTTGGGGAGCGGCTTGAGGGCCTGGAGATACAAATGGCTTCTTCACCCCCATTCCATAAAATGGAAAGACATACTCATGGTGACATTCATCCGGAATCTCTTTGTAGATCTATTCCCGGCAAGAATAGGATCCCTTTCTTATATCTACATATTAAACAAAAAACTAAAATACAGTTTCGAGGCTTCAAGCTCAACCTTTGTCATCGCTTTCTTATTTGACTTCCTCACGTTAAGTCCCATCCTGATCATGGCCATATTTTTCGTTGGGATGGGCACAACAGCCCTCTCTATCCCTATAATGGTCCTCATATCCATCATTTTTTTTCTCATCTTTTTTCTCATATTATGGAAGATAATCCCTCTATCCAATCTGTTTTTGAAAGCATATGCCTCCATCCTGAAGATGACTAAATTAAGGGGGAAAAAATGGGCCGATCTTTCTATAGAAAAAATAAAGTCAAGTAGAGACAGCCTGGAACAAATACAAAAGAAAAAGATTTACTGGCCTGTGTTTTTGCTATCTCTGTTTATCCGCATAGCTAAATATATCTCACTCTACCTGCTGCTTTTTTCTCTGCTCCACAGCCACGGTATACTGTTTAACGCCGTGAATTTCTTTAAAACGGTCTTAGGAATAACCGGAGCTGAACTGAGTTCGGCCCTTCCTGTCAAAGGAATCGGAGGATTTGGAACCTGGGAATCAGCCTGGGTACTGACAAGTAAACTCATGGACTTTGAAGGCAGGCTGGCCATCATTTCCGGAATAGGAATTCATTTGATAAGCAACCTGTTTGAATATACCCTCGGGATCATAAGCCTTTTGATCCTTTACTCGCCTTCCTATGATAGGAGAAGGAAATAAACATCCGGTCTGCTTCTTAAAAAATATTGCCATACCCGTTTTTTTCCTTTAAAATAAAGAAAAAGCATTTTCCTAATCAATCTAAAAAAAGATGCATATTTATAGATAACGGGATATCCTCTTCTCAAAAAAAAATTTATGGGGAGTAAAAAATGGTAAAAAGAAGCGCGGAAGCAGATGCAAGAAGGAAAATATATCTAAAAAACCTCATCAATAAAAATCCAAAAGATATAAAATTTTGTGTGCTCGCCGCTGGTCACGGAGGATTGGCTATGGCCGGGCACTTAGCCATAATGGGATTCAAAGTCAATCTTTACAACAGAGGGAAAAATAAAATCCTTCCCGTTAAAGAACGCGGGAGCATAAAAGTCGAAGGCGAAGTGGATGGAGTCGGCGAAATAAACAGAGCCTCTAATAAAATCAAAGAATGCTTAGAAGGTGTGGATATCGTAATGGTTGCCGTACCTGCCATTGGACATCGCTTTATGGCCGAAACCTGTGCACCATATTTAAAAGAAAACCAGATAGTCGTGCTCAATCCCGGCCGGACTCTCGGGTCATTGGAATTTTTCCAGGTGCTTAGAGAAAAAGAGCTTCAAACAATCCCTTTTATAGCCGAAGCGCAGACATTCATTTACGCTTCAAGAGCTATCGGACCAGCTCATGCAAAAATATTCGGCATCAAGAATTCTGTCCCGGTCGCAACACTGCCCGCTTACTGGATCCCAGGAGTAGTGAAAGCCCTTAACATCGCTTACCCACAGTTTGTCCCGGGAGACAATATCTTTAAAACAAGCTTCAACAACATCGGTGCTGTGTTCCATCCGGCATTATCCGTACTCAACGCCGCCTGGATAGAGGAAACCCACGGAGATTTTGAATACTATATCCAGGGTGCCAGTGAATCCGTATCCAAAGTATTAGAAGCTATTGACAATGAAAGACTAAATGTCGCGGCTGCTCTCGGGATCAAAGCCATGAGCGCAAGAAACTGGCTTTACACAGCTTACAGTGCGACAGGAAAAAACCTCTATGAATCCATCCACGATAATCCCGGCTATCTCGGGATCAAAGCTCCGGACAGACTCCATCACAGATATATCGACGAGGATGTGCCCATGAGCCTGGTAACGCTTTCTTCGTTAGGGAAAATGCTTAAGGTCGAAACCCCTTCCATAGACCTCATAATCCACTGCGCTTCCATAATGAGAGGAATTGATTTTTGTAAAACAGGACGTACGGTAGAAAAATTAGGACTTAAGGGAAAAACCATCAGGGAGATCCGGATGTTTGCAGTGAGCGGAGAAATCTAATAGTTTAAAATCCATTGAAATGCAGGATATCTTTGAGCTTTCTCTTTGGAACATGAAGACGTCCCTCTTCATCTTTCCAGTACTTCATCGACTCCTTCATATCTTCTGCAACAGGTTCTTCAGCAGGATATCCAAGGGCTAAAACTGAATCGATCACATAGGGCTCGGAAATTTTTAGCAGACGTCTTACTTCTGTCCTATTCACGGATAAAAGCCAGCAACTGGCAACACCTTGTTCCCATCCCACAAGAATCATGTTCTCAACAGCCGCTCCAACGTCCCATTCATATTGATTGTCTTTAATATTTTTATTTACCAGTGTCACAATATAAGAAACCGGCTCGTTTCCTGATTGCGGATTTCCTTCAGGCTCAATGTAAGCAGCCCACTTTAAGCATGGAAAAATGTTTTTACAGAGATCTTTATCCGTGACCACGACAAATTCCAATGGCTGGCAGTTCGCTGCAGAGGGCGCCAGCCTCCCCGCATTCACCATTTCCTTTAAAATTTCCTCATCAACCGGTTTTTGTTGAAACTGCCTGACCGTTCTTCTTGAAACAACAATGTCATAAAGACTCATAAGCGAATTCCTCCGGACATAGATACATAATACAAATAATTATTTATTTTAATTATAAATTTCATTTGTTTCAATGCAAAGATTAAACTGACCTATTCATCATCCAGGCTAATGACCTTCTTTCATGTATCCTGAGTAAAAAACCCCTGACAGCAGCTTGACTTTTTTCTGAAAAAATTAGTTAATTAATGTGGAAAAGGTCAAAGCCGTGAGTGAAAAACTTAATGACGCCATTCGGGCCAGCTCAAACAAAGCCGAAAAGGGCATAGATAAAAAACAGCTTGAAAAAGTCAAAGATATCGTCAATCAAATCGAAAAAGTCTTTTCTCAGATGAAAATATTCTCATTTGACCATGAAAACGTTGAAACCTTCATCGACCTTCTCTTTGACAAAATATCACAGTACCTTCAAAAATACTGGAAACTGGAAATAGGGATCGAAGAATTTTCCTTCACTTTCAAAGACATCCCTTTTTATACAGAAAGAAAGATATCTAAAAGCCTGCCCTATCTTTTTTACAAAGACGGACTTAAGATGCTGTTTTTTTATAAAGGATTGCTCAGAGATGAACTCAAGCAGTTTTTAGAGATCATAAAGGAAGCTTCATCTTTACCTCCGGAGGAAAGCGATATCGTCATATCTCTTTGGGAAAAAGATTTTACAAATATCCAGTACTTTGCGCCTGATGACTATTTGGAAAGTAAAATAGGGATCGGGATGGAAGTCCCGGAATATAAGATCGACAAAAAAAAGCTCTTCTCAGGAAAAATAAACCTTAAGCCTGAAGATAAATCATCTTTAGATAATAAAGATGATTCAAGCTTTGAGGAATCATTAAAGAAAACATTCGGAAAAAGGTGGGGAACTGAAGAAAAGAGGCTCTCAGAATCAGAAGAAGAGATCCTTCTTGATATGGTTCAAAACCACAGAAAAGAGTCAGAAGAGAAACAGTTTAAAACTCTTATGATCGATATCCTGTACCTTGAGAGGCGGCCTGAGAAAATCACATCTTTGATAAAACAATTTGTTCGCTATGCCAATCAACAAATAGACAAAGGAAATTTCGAGATAACGTTATCAATTTATCAGGAAGTATTAGAGCTCAAATATTATCTCTCCGAAAATGATGCATCCAAAGAAAAACTGGTTCAGAAATTTTTCGAGTCTCCTGAAATTGAAATCACGCTTTCCCAGGTAGAGGAAATATTTAATAAGGAACATTTTAAAGAGTTTGATGCTTTTCTTAAATACATATTTTTTATGGGAGCTAAATCCATTCCCGCTTTAAGCTATCTCTATGACAGACTGGAAAAGCCCGAACAAAAAGATAAAATCATAACCACACTCAAGCAAGTAGGAAAAGACCATTTATCCGAACTTGTTAAAATCGCCCGTGATGAAAGACCGGAAATCACCTTAGAAATCATTGCGATTCTCGGTGATTCAAAAGAAAAAAGAGCCATGAATCATCTTGTCAGTTTTCTCAGCTTCAGGAACAAAAAAGTCCTTCATGCAGCCATAAACGCCATAGGCCGTTTCAAAAATCCCACTGCCAATAAAATTCTTTTTTCCCTCCTTTCCAATGAAGATCCGGAAATAAGAGCTCTGGCAGCGGAAAATATTCATATGGTCGAAGAAGATCCTGTGTTTGATAAAATCCTTCAAATAATCAAGGATAAAAAATTCATGAAAGAAAACAGAAAACAAAAGCAAGCCCTGCTCTTGTCACTGGCAAGATCAAAAAGCAAAGAAGCACTGAGCCTTTTAGAAAAGATTATAAAAAAAGCGGGATTTTTTTCAGGAACAGCAAGGATCGAAAGCGCTCTGTGTGCTGTTGAGGCCCTTGAAAAGTCAGAGGACCTTTCCGGATACACAATAATAAAAAATATGACAAATGCGCGTAACAGAAAAATAAGAAAAAAGTGCACAGATGCAGCAAAAAGGTTTTCCCTAAAAAAAGAGGAGCAAATCTCTCATGAATGATTCTGGATCTGGTTCGCTATTAATCAAAGAAGGTATTAGAATTGTCTTCAGGCTTAGCAGAGCTTATCGCACTTCTCTCATTTATGAACCCAACAATTCTATCTATTTACGACAGGTAAATCTATTGCACAGCCAGATAAAATCCGCCTTAAACTCATATGGAAAAGCATTTCTCACACTCAAACAGAATTCTATGGAATTTAACAATCGGAAACTGAAATTCAGTTTCTCCGACTATCATATATTCAAATTTATTCAGGACGAATTCAAAAAAAAGGAAATCGGAGAGCTGAGCTTTCTCCCGGGATTAACAAAAGAAGAATTAAATGAATTCATCATTCTTCTTGCTAAAAAAGGATACGATCCCAAAGATCCATACAAAGATTTCATTTCCGAAACCAAGAAAAAAGACATCGAGAATGTCATCGTGGAAAAAATTCCTTTCTATGAGAAAACCAAGAAAAAAAACAGGGATACAAAAAATCTTTTCTTCCTTGGCATGACTCATTTAAAGGAAATGTTCCAGCAGACTGATAAACCACAGGAGCATATTTCACTTCTCACCACCAAAAGACTTATGCAGTCCATATTCAATCATATCGCTGATAACGAATCTTTTATACACGGACTGACAAATATTAAAAACTTCGATGAATACACACTCAACCACTCCGTAAATGTCTGTACTCTTTCCATATCACTGGGCAAAAAGCTGGGGCTTGACAGAAACGAACTTGTTGACCTCGGCTTAGCCGCATTTTTTCATGATTTTGGAAAACTTGACATTCCAAAAACCATTCTGGTGAAACCAGGCAAGTTAGATAAAAAAGAAAGAGAAACCATAGAAAAACACACTTTTTTCGGAGCTGTGCGTCTCATGGACTTCAAGAAGGGGACTTCCCTTCCCATAGAAGCTTTGAGTGTTGCGCTGGAACATCATGAATCAGACGGAAAGGTCGGATACCCTGTATTAGTAAAAAAAAGAGCCATAGACCTGTTCAGTAAGATCGTAAAAATAGTAGATGTTTATGATGCCATGACGACCAGCAGGCCCTACAGGAAAAAGAATTTTTCTAAAGAAGAAGCTTTATCTTATATATTAGAAAGAGGTAGTAAGGAATTCGACCCGATAATTCTAAAAGTCTTTGTAGACATGATCGGAATATGCCCTATAGGATCTTTGGTTTTGCTCGATACCGGGGAAGTGGGAATTGTTTTTGAAAAGCACGCTGACCCTCAGCTTATCATGAGGCCAAAAGTCAAACTTATTTCAGACGAAAACGGAAACAAAAGAGACGGCGACATTGTGGACTTGACTGAGAAAGATGAAAACAATAACTACAAAAGAAGCATTGTAAAAACACTGGACGAAGATGATTATGATATACGAACAGCGGATTATTTCGTTGCCGAAGCCGAATAAGATCAAAATAACATCAGTTGTGGCTTGTGCTCGCTAAAGATTTTTAACGCCATTCTTTGTACTGTATTCTCGGCTTCTGCGCAACTCCCCCCGTCCGTGGGTCAGACATGCTCGAAGCTCAGCTTCGCTGAGTTCCCTCAAACACAGCACTCCGAAGGCTAAATCTTTAATGTCGCTTCAGCCACACCTGAATTTCTTAAAGAGTATGCTTTTCTTATTGGATAAGTAATATCATGCAGAACTCAGACTTTCAGGCAGACGGGCTGATTTTATAAACATTCTATATTTTGACTTTCTCTGCACTTCATATATAATAGATTAATTTGAATTTTAGGAAAAAATAATGTCTCTTTTCAGAAAAAAAAGAAAAAAGCGCATATGTGTCATCGGGCTGGACGGGGTTCCCTTTCCAATGATCAATGACCTAGCGGAAAAAAATGTCATGCCTGCCTTTTCAGACCTGATAAAGACAGGCCACCTGCATAAAATGAAAGCCAGTCTTCCTGAGATCTCTTCGGTAAGCTGGACAGACTTTATGACCGGAACGAATTCAGGAACACACGGAATATTTGGCTTTACCGATTTAAAAAACAATTCCTATGAACTCAGATTCCCGAATTTTCTCGATGTCAAAACAGAAACCATCTGGGATAAACTGGCCAAAAAAAGCAAAAAATCCATTGTAATCAATCAGCCTTCCACATATCCTGCCCGTAAAATCAACGGCACACTCGTATCAGGATTTGTGGCCATTGAACTATCAAAGGCTGTTTATCCGTTAAGCACCAAACCTCTGTTAGAAAAAATCGGTTACCAAATAGACATAGACACATTCAGGGCTAGAGAGGACCATGACTTTCTATGGAACGAACTGGATAAAACTCTTGCCGGCCGTGAAAAAGCCTTTGAGACGCTCTGGAAGCAAGACTGGGACTATTTTGAATTTGTCATCACCGGAACTGACAGACTGATGCATTTCTTATGGAACGCCTATGAAGATGAAACGCATCCCCTTCATGACAAATTCCTTGAATACTACAGAAAAGTGGACCAGATCATTGGAAAAATATCCTCAGCTTTCCATAAGGCAACCGGAGAATACAAAGGTTTGTATCTCCTTTCGGATCACGGATTTACCGGGATAAAACAAGAGGTTTATTTGAATTCATGGCTTAAAAAGAACGGATATTTGAGTTTTGAAACAGAATCACCACAAAAGCTTAATGAAATAACTCCGGAATCCAGAGCTTTTGCCATGGACCCGAATCGTATCTACATAAATCTAAAAAACAGATTTCCAAAAGGAAAGGTAACAAAATCAGAAAAACAATCCTTGAAAGAAGAACTAAAGGAAAAATTAAAGAATCTCAATTTCGAAGGAGAGCCGGTCGTTGAGGAAGTCTATGATGCGGAAGAGATTTACTCGGGAGGAGAGACAAAAAACGGGCCTGACCTTATTGTCTTGTCAAAACACGGCTTTGATATGAAAGGGTCCATAAAGAAAGAAGAAGTTTTTGGCCGTTCAAACTTACAGGGCATGCACAACTGGGATGAAGCTTTTTTCTGGGCTGAGGAGGAAAAAGGCCCTGATCTCTGTATTTCAGACCTCAGCAAGATAATATTAGAGTCCATAGAATAAAAAACCATGAAGAGAAAGCATATCCTTTTCATTTTACTTCCTTTATGTTTGCTCATCATCCCCGTTTCCTTATCAGCTTATATTGGTCCCGGAGCGGGATTTGCCTTCCTTTCATCTTTCTTGGTTTTTTTTCTAACTTTTCTTCTGGCCATATTTTCTCTTCTTTCCTGGCCTTTCCGGTTCCTCTTTAGATTGATAAGAGGGAGGAAAAGCTATAGAAAGAGCTCGGTTAACCAGGTCGTCATTGTGGGACTTGACGGGATGGAGCCCACTCTTGTGGAAAAATATCTGGATGAAGGCAAACTTCCCAACCTGTCAAAACTCAAAAAATCCGGAACATACAAGAGGCTCGGCACCACAATCCCTGCCATCTCTCCTGTGGCGTGGTCATCATTTATGACCGGATGCCATCCGGCAAAGCACAATATATTTGACTTTTTGAGTCGAAACCCCAGCACATATCTCCCGGATCTCTCTTCAGCCCAAATCAGCAATCCAAAAAAGTTCCTATCTCTGGGAAAATATAAAATCCCTCTGTCAAAACCGGTTATCAAAGGCCTGAGAAAAAGCATTCCTTTTTGGAAAATTCTGGGCCAAAACGGCATTTTTAGCACTATCCTTCGAATACCCATTACATTCCCGCCGGAAAAATTTTACGGACATCTGGTTTCAGGCATGTGTGCCCCTGACCTTAAAGGCAGTCAGGGAACGTTTTCTTTTTACAGCTCAAAGAAGACAGATATAGATGAAGGAGGCATGGTTATTCCTGTTGATGTAAAAAACGACCAAATAGAAACCTATATATCAGGCCCCCAAAATTCACTTCACAAAAACGAGGAAGAAATCCATCTGCCTATGAAAATCCATATCAACAAAAGCGAAGATTCTGTCACCATCAAAACCTCAGGCAAAACTTTTCATTTAAAAAAGAATGAATTATCTGACTGGATAAAAATCGCATTTAAACCGGGATTGGGCATGAAAATAAGAGCCATATGCCGGTTCTATATCTCTGAAATATCACCAGAATTCAAGATGTATATGACTCCTTTGAACATAGACCCTGAAAAACCATCTTTACCGATCTCCCATCCGTTCATTTATTCGGTTTATCTTGCAAAACTATTGGGACCTTACAATACTCTGGGCGAGGCTGATGATACATGGGCGCTTAACGAAGGCGTCATAGACGAGGATACCTTTCTAAAACTCTGTTACGACAACCATAAAGAGTCTGAAGATATGCTTTTCAATGCAATGAAGAAAACAACGCGCGGTGTCATTGCCTGCTGGTTTCAAGTAACTGACAGTATCCAGCACATGTTTTTCCGGTATCTTGATAAAAAACACCCCTCATTGAAACATGCGCGTTCGGAAAAAAGCGAAAAAATAATAGAGGATCTCTATACAGGAATGGATGACCTGGTGGGAAGAGTCATTGAAAAATTGAATAAAAAATCCTGTTTGATCGTCATGTCCGACCATGGATTCAAACAGTTCAAACGCGGTGTGAACATAAATTCATGGCTTTATAAAAACGGCCATTTAAGCCTTAAAAAGGGCAAAAACACCAGCAGCGAATGGTTCAAAGACGTAGATTGGGAAAACACAAAAGCATATGGACTGGGTTTGGGTGGAATTTATATCAATGTCAAAGGCAGAGAGGAAAAAGGCATTGTCAATCCCGGACAAGAATACACAGCTCTCAAATCAGAACTTAAAACAAAATTAGAAAACCTGAGGGATGAAAAAGAAAACAAAGATGCGATCAGAACAATATACGACAGAGATGCCATCCCTTCAGGTCCTTATAAGGATAATTGTCCCGACCTCATAGTCGGATATCATAATGGATACAGAGTTTCTTGGGATTCTGTGACTGGAAAAGTCGATTCCCATATATTCCAAGACAACAGAAAAGCATGGAGTGGAGACCACTGCATTGACCCTGAGATCGTACCAGGAGTGTTGTTCTGTGACCGAAAAATAAGCCAACAGAAAGCAAGTATCGTAGATATCGCTCCAACTGTACTCAAATTGTTTGGAATAAAGCCTCCTGCCCATATGGACGGGACTTCTCTCCTCTGAAAGCATTCAAACAAAATCCATTTCGTGCTAGAATAGGTACAGACACAAAGAGGCCAAGAATGAATAACATAAACAGAAGAGAATTTCTTAAACTGGGTATGGCGGCAGGTTCTTTACTGACCCTCTCGCCCGCCAATGTCCTGACAAAAACCATAGGGAAAAAAGCCACTCAAAAAAAAATAATCATACTGGGTTTTGACGGAATCGATCCCCAACTTTTGAAAACCTGGATGGAACAGGGAAGACTTCCCGCGTTCCGCCGCTTATGGGAATCAGGAGATTTTAAACCTTTACGGACAAGCATCCCCCCTCAAAGCCCTGTTGCCTGGTCTAATTTCATAACAGGAATGAATCCCGGCGGACACGGCATCTACGATTTCATACACAGGGATCCTGATACTTATATACCCATATTCTCAGCATCAAAAACATCAGAATCCAATAAAAAAATATCCATTAATGGATATGAATTTCCTCTTTCCGGCGGAGATGTGCAGCTTCTTAGAAGGGGAAGAGCTTTCTGGCAGATACTTGAAGACTATGATATTCCATGCACTGTCTTTAAGATCCCGTCAAATTATCCCCCTGCAGATACAAAACAAAGGACCTTATCAGGTATGGGAACTCCGGATATACTCGGAACATACGGGATCTGCAATTTCTACACTACCGAATCCTCAGAGATAGACCCTGACATAGGAGGGGCCAGAGTCCATGAAGTCTATGTCATAGGAAATCAAGTGCATGCAAAACTTCCGGGCCCGGATAATCCCTTTAAAAAAGAACATCCGGAATCCTACGTAGACTTTACCGTGTATATAGATCCTTTAAATCCTGTGGCTAAAATTAAAATACAGAACCATGAATTCATACTCAAACAGGGCGAATGGAGTGACTGGAAGAGAATCCATTTCAATATGATCCCCACTCAATCCGTCAAAGGAATCTGTAATTTTTACTTAAAACAAGTCCGTCCTGAATTCAAGCTCTATGTCTCCCCGGTAAATATTGACCCGGCAGATCCGGTTCTCCCCATATCAACCCCCAAATCCTATTCAAAAGAACTGGAAAAGGAATTCGGCCCTTTCTTTACAAAAGGCCTTCCCGCAGATACCAGTGCCCTAACCTACGGTTTTTTGGATGACGGAGAATTTATCGAACAGGATGACCTTGTTTTAAGAGAACGTCTCGATATGTTTGACTATGAACTCAAACGCTTTGATTCAGGAGTTCTTTTCTACTACCTCTCCAGTACGGACCAGAGACAGCATATGTTCTGGAGACACCTTGATAAATTAAGCCCCATCTACGACGAAAAACTGGCTTCTCAATATAAAGACGCTATCTTTAATATTTATCAAACGGCTGACTATGTCCTTGATAAAGCTATGAAAAAAGCGGATAAGGATACCATTATCATGGCCATATCTGACCACGGTTTTTGTCCGTTCCGCCGCCAGTTCCATATAAACACTTGGTTGAAGGAAAACGGCTACCACAAACTCATTGACGAAAGAAAACAGGGAGACACCAGCCTTTTTATGAACACGGACTGGAATAGAACACAAGCCTATGCCATAGGCCTCAACGGCCTCTACATCAACCAGAAAAACAGAGAATCCAGGGGCATTGTATCTCCAGGTCCGGAAAAGGATAACCTCGTTTATGAAATAGCCCGAAAACTCGAAAACTATAAAGACCCTGAGACCGGAGAAAAAGCAATCCTCAAAGCTTTCATTTCCAATGAAGTCTATTCCGGAGCTCATACCTCCCATTCGCCGGACATTGTACTGGGTTTTAACAAAGGATACCGTATTTCCTGGGCCTCTCCCTTAGGAAGGCTTCCGAAAAAAGTAGTCGAAGATAACAAGGATAAATGGAGTGGGGATCACTGCATGGCACCCCAACTGATCCCGGGCATACTGCTGACCAATAGAAAAATCAAAAAAGCCTCACCTGCCCTTTATGATTTGTCCCCTACTATGCTTAAAATATACGGGATACCTATCCCTGAAGATATGGTAGGAAAACCAATTTTTTAAAGAGAGGAGCTTTATGGGAAAAGCAAAAGTCAAACTGGAAAAAGAACTTTTAAAAAAAGTAAGAAAATTCGCCTCTATGTCAGGCTATTCCTCTCCTGAAGAATTCATATCTCACTGTCTGGAAAAAGAAATAGCCAAACTGGAGGAAGCTGACTCAGAAGAAGAAGTCAAGAAGAAATTAAAAGGACTGGGCTATATCTCTTAAGCAAAAGAGAAATTCGAACGTCTTAAAGAAAAAAAATGATAAATGCTCTTAATGCGGTTCTCGGTAAAATCTTTGAAATCATATTCATTCCGTTTCAAAATATAAATCCCTGGTTCGGGATGATCGCTCTTTCCTTATTAACCGGTATTCTCATGCTTTATGTATTTAAACTCACTTCTGACCAGGAAGGAATAAAAAAGACAAAAAACAAAATCAAAGCCCATCTGCTGGAAATGCGGCTTTACAAAAACGACCTCATCACTTCTTTTAAAGCTCAGGGAAATATCCTTGTTACAAACTTTAAATATATGAAACATTCCGTTAAGCCCTTACTTGTCATGATCATCCCCATATTACTGATCATCATCCACTCGAACTTCTGGTTTGCCTATGATCCCTTAGATATAGATGAAAAAGCTTTATTGAAAATAAAATTATCCGAGGAATACACTCCTTCGGAATTGGACATTAAAATCAACAGCAATGATTTCGTAAACATAGAGACACCTCCTGTTCGAATAGATGAAGAACATGAAATAGCCTGGCGTTTTTCAGCTTTAAAACAAGGAGTCCATGAAATTGAAATACAGGCTGGTGAAAACTTACTGACAAAATCAGTATCCATCGGTCAAAAATCCTTAAGTAAAATATCTCCACTCAAGAAAAGAAAAAGCATAATGAACGAGCTTTTATATCCGGTTGAAAAGCCCCTGGATAAAAACTCTGCCGTAAAATCCATAGAAATCTCTTATCCTACATCAGGTCTTCGTATCTTTGGCATTAACATTCACTGGATCATAACCTTCTTCATTCTTTCTATAATTTTCGGATATTCCCTTAAAGGATTGTTTGGAGTGGAAATCTGAATCTTATATGACCTTGTTAAACCAGACTATTTCTTCCATTTTTTTTCTTTTTTTCTCTCTGGAAGGTTTTTTATCATAGCGGCCCATGGCTATCAGAGCCACTATTTTATATTTTTTAGGAATATTAAAAAACTTTCTTGTTTTCCGGACATTGAACCATCCCATCCAGCAGGTTCCGATTCCTAATTCTTCAGCTTGAAGGACCAAATGCTCACCTGATATACCTATGTCAATAAGATGGAACTGGATTTTTTGTATCTGTTTCCCGATCCTGTGGGTTATCACATTCAATCTTGCCATGACCAGGATGAACACCGGCGCTTCCTTGGCAAACTTTGATACAGAATAGATTCCGGAGAAGGCCTCTTTCTCATATTTTTTCTTGATTTCAGGATCATCTATAACCAGGTATCTCCAGGGCTGAGCATTTTCTGCCGAAGGAGCAAGCCGGGCCGCTTCCAGGCACTTCAAAACATCCTTTCTGTCCAATTCTTTTTTATTGAATCTTCGGATGCTTTTTCTTTGGGAAACAATCCGTAGAAACGGAGTCATCTGATCTTCACTCTGTTTTTCTGTCATTTCTCTCACTCCAAAAAAGAATCGTCCCATTGTACGCGATAAAAGATCCATAAGACAAGCCACGCCTGAATTTAAATTCTTTTCTTTTTAAATATTTACTCTTTCGTTATATTTAAATAATATGGATAATTAAGGTTAAGAAGGAGGAACATGTGTTAAAAAAAACTGTGTTGACATCAATCATAATTGTTTTATTCATTCCTTTTCTTTATGCATCTGACCCTTTCTTTTGTCCCCAGACTGCCAGTTATAAAATAGAAGTAAACCTTGACACTGAAAACAACACACTTGAGGCTCATGAAATCCTTACCTGGATAAACAACACAGAAGAGCCGACATCTGAGCTCTGGTTCCATCTCTACTGGAACGCCTTTCAGAACAATCAAAGTACTTTTTTAAGAGAGTGTTCCCGGATGGGATATGACCTTTCAGATATTGATAAAGACGACTGGGGATACAACCGAGTGCATTCCATCAAACTTATGGAAAACCAAGATGTTCCCGGTGAAGACCTGGGGCCGTCTCTAGAATACAAACAACCCGATGACATGAATGACAGAGACCGGACCGTCTTCTCTGTGCAGCTCCCCCGCCCCATTGAACCCGGGGAAACCATTTCTCTGGAAATAAATTTTTCATCAAAGGTCCCGGCTCCCTTTTCCAGGACCGGAAGATACAAAAACTATTATTTCATCGCTCAATGGTTCCCTAAAATAGGAGTCTTTCAGGATGGAACGTGGAACTGCCATCAATATCATGCAGCAAGTGAGTATTTTGCTGACTATGGGACCTATGATATCAAAATTACTCTTCCTTCTTCCTTTAAAACCGGAGCCACCGGAGAATATAAAAACAAAACAAATAACGGAGACGGGACATCTACCCATCATTTTTATCAACACAGTGTGCATGATTTTGCCTGGACTGCGAGTCCTGACTTCTTGAGATCCGTAGAGAATTATGAGTTCACTCCAGGCAAATCAGTCAAGATCACTCTTCTCCTTCAGCCCTATCACAAACATATAAAGCAGCGGTACATAGAAGCTGTGAAAAACGCTGTCAGATACGCCAGTGCATGGTTCGGGGACTACCCTTACGCGACCATAACCTGTGTTGATCCCGCTTACAACAGCCGGTCCGGCGGCATGGAATATCCTACTTTTTTTACAGGTGGTGCTTACTTTATCTCCCCTAAGGGAGTTCCGAGTCCAGAAGGAGTTACCATACATGAATTCGGTCATAATTATTTTTATGGATTGATCGGTACCAATGAGTTCGAAAATGCCTGGATGGATGAGGGAATGAATTCCTTTTTAGATACCATCATCTATAATCAGGCTTACGGAGAACCTTTTTATTCTGATGCTTTCCTTGGAATCCCCGTTGCCTTTAAGAAAGTGAACATACCCATTGAATCAGAGGGCATTTCCAGCCACAGAAAGACCTGGAATAAGGACCCTATGCAGAGATATTCCTGGAGATTCATGGATCAGAACAGTTATGGAGCCAATTCATACGGGAAAGGGCAGCTCATGATGCTGACTCTTCAGAGAATGATGGGTAATGAATTGTTTTCTGAAATGATCAAAGAATATTCAATGAGGTACTGGTGGAAACACCCAAAACCTGAAGACTTTTTCTCGGTCGTCTCTGAATTTGCAGGTGAAGATATGTCCTGGTTTTTCAATCAAGTCGTATATAGTTCCGGCAGACTGGATTACTCCATCGAATACATAAAAAATCATACGGAGAGGGCTGAGGAAGGATTCTTCGAAAATCAGTATGTATCAGGACAGAAGTCAGAAAAAGAGGACGACCTGTTTCTCAGTGAGGTGCTTGTCCGCCGTCTGGGAGGGGTCAAAGTCCCTGTAGAGATTCTTATCGAATTTCAAGGCGGGAAAAAGATCGTAGAGAATTGGGACGGACAGCAGCGGTGGAAAAAATTTGCATACAAAACTCCGGTCAAAATAACGAGAGCGATTGTAGATCCTCTCTTTGTTTATGTGCTGGATACAAACAGAACCAACAACCGCTTTTCTTTAGAACCAAATAAGAAGGCTGCCTATAAATGGGTTATGAACTGGATGGTATGGCTTCAGCATACCATGGAAATGTTAGCAAAACTGGGAAGCTGAAGAGAGTAAAGAGGAGGACACTATGAAATCCCTTATAAACTTCATCAAAGGCTTTAATATGACCCGCAGAACAACGAAAATGGTTCTTTTTCTTTATATTATCAATCTCCTGTTCTCTCTGCTGCTCGCTGTGCCTCTCTATCATTCCTTAAAAAACCATATCGGAAACAGTGATGTGGGTGATAACCTGGAAAATGGATTTGATTATTTATGGTGGGAAGAATACAGAGATCAGAGCCAAGGTTTAGAGAAGACCTTTACCCCTTCCATAATGGGAAAAGGAGCTTTGCTCGAAAACCTGGAAAGCCTGATCCAGATGAAATTTTTAACCTATCCTTCTTCATTGATTCTCTTCGGTTTTCTCTATATACTCCTTCATACTTTCTTGTCCGGAGGTATAGTCTATACATTTTTTAAAGAACCCCCTGAGTTTTCCTTTAAAAGATTCTTCAAGGGAGCTGGAAAATATTCTCCCTATTTTTTTGGAATCATGGCGGTTTCCGTAGGCATATTATTACTGGTTATGGCTTCCCTTGCAAGATGGTTCGGTTCGATCGTCTCCGCATGTGCAAAAAATTCCGTTTCAGAAATAACCCCTTTCATCCTTGGTCTTATCTTTAGTCTCCTCATCTGGACCATCCTCTTGTTCTTCCATATGATTCTTGATTATGCACGCATTAAAACAGTATCTGAAGACAGAAAAAACATTATAAAAGCCATAGCGTCCTCTGTAATATTTGTATTCAAAAATCCGGGAACAACATTAGGCCTCTATTATCTTATTTTTTCTGTAAATATAATTATATCAATAATATACATCATTATCCAGAGCCTCATCCCCCAGATATCATTGTGGGGGATAGCCGGTGCTTTCATCATCCAGCAAAGTTTTATTTTTGCCTTGATCTGGACGCGCTGCTGGCTTTACTCAAGCCAACTCAAACTACTGAGATACCTGGAGTAACATTAAACTTGTCAATAACCCAAGTCAAACGGGATAAAAGCGATAAATCCATTTCTTTTTCATGATTTTTTTGATATAGTCTATGGTAAACAAATCGCATAAGTTTCATCCAAACATATGGAGGAGAAAAAAATATGAAGAAAAACATTGCGTTAGGATTATCTATTTCCCTGCTTTTATTCTCTTTTTTATCGTGCGGAAAAAAGACAACCGCCCCCAAAGCAGGAACTGCAAAACCCACAGATATGCTCAATCTTCTTCCTGTTGATTCTCAGGGAGTGTTCTTTGCTGACATTCACACAATGATGTCCATAGAAACCATTAGCAAATCACTGGAAGATCAGGAAAAGGCAAAAAAGTATTTTGAGTTTATTGAAAAAACCGGGGTCGATCCAAAAGAAGATATATTCTTTATTGCCGCATCCATAACAGCAAAGGATCCGGATTCAATCCAGAAGATTGCGGCTGTGATAAATCTCAAATACAACAAAGACTCTTTGCTGGACTATATGAAAGCCAAAGCAGAAGAAGACGGGCAGGTAGTCACTGAAGTCGACCACAACGGAATCACCATATACACCATGGAAGAAGACGGAGAGAAAACAGGGTTTGCTTTTCTGGACAGCTCAAATATAATCGCAGGAAATCTGGACGGCATCCAGTCTGTTTTAGACGTAGTGAATGCCCAACAAGATAATATTTTTAAGAACGAAGAACTTTCCATCCTTTTGAAAGAGGCCAATAAAGACACCCTCTTCTGGGGAACTTTTTTAGTCCCTCAAGAAGCTGTTGAAGAGGCTTCTTCACAAAATCCCATGCTCCAGAACTTAGAATCAGTCAGTGCTGTTATAATGAATTTCGACTATAAAAACCAATCCATTCTCATTGATGTGAATCTCAAAAGCAGCGACCCGGAGAAAAACGAACAGTTGGCTAACGCCCTGAACGGAATCAAAAGCTTTGCTTCCATGTCCGCAACTGAAAAACCAGAAATAGGCGAGCTCATAAATAAAATCCAGGTGACTTCAGGAGATGAAGGGATAAAAGTAGCGGCCGATATCCCCGAAGAACTTATAAAAAGAATAACCGAATTGAATAAAGCGGAAACAGAAGAAGCTGAAAAATAATCAAACATAACTTGAATCATTCACGAGTCGAGATTATTGCAGAGTTATTCTTCGAGGATGTATTCCTTGAAATTGAACACCACACAGGCTAGACCTAGAAAAGCAGCTGTGATCAGAATAAGCATGATGACCGCCATAAAAGGCGGAGTCGGTTCAAGACGGAAAAGAAGAAACGAAAACCTCCCTGATGAGGGAGAAGGAAGCAAAGATTTCAGGAAGTGAACTATAGCAAAACGCTGGGTGGAACCCGGAAAATACTGAATGACATTCTCCCATCCGAAGCTGAAAATCAATCCGAACATGATAGACCTTTTGATAAAAGTGCCTATGAAAGTGAATAACGAAGTGTAGCAAATAAGTCCCAGCACAAGAACGGCTGTATCCCTGAAAAGAATTTTATACAGAGATAAATCCCCCAGTTGATTGAAATTCAGGATGAAAAAACAGAGAATGACACCCACTACTGTCATGGTAACGATCAGAAGAGTGTATGCGGCATACTTGCCGAGAATGAACGAAGCTTTTGAAACAGGCCTTGTGGTTAAATAAGGAAGAGTCTTGCCTTCCAGCTCTTCAGAACACACGGAGGTCCCAAAGAAAAGAGCCAGAATCAATATGATAAACTGAAGATAAAAGGTCATGATAAAATTAGAAAAAACATATATTCCGGTTAAAGAGCTCCGGGAAGCAAAGACCTGGCCGAACTTTACTATAAGAGCCATGACAACCGGTATAAAACTAAGCAAATAAAAGACTTTTGTTTTTTTAGCCTTACGACCCAACAAAAAGAAGAAGGAGAACACATTCCCAAAGGATGACAAAAAGGACCAGTCTTTTTCTGTCTTTTTTTCCATCATTTTATTCTCCGATCAGATAATCAAACACAGCTTGAAGATTGTCATCAGGAGAGGTGATCTCCTTGACATCACTATTTTCCTCAATGAAGATTAGGGGCAAATACCTGAAAAATTCATCCCTGTTGTTTGTCTTCACAACAAACGTGTCTTTTTCAGAAGAGAAATCAATATTCAGAACAAAATCTTCTTTTATGAACCTGGAGGCGACTTTCCTTGGGTCGCTGCATTTAACCGATATCATATGGGGGTGTGTATCAATGAGGTCTCTTATGTAATGGATATCACCCTGAGCAAATATCTTTCCTTGATGGATTAGAATGATATCATTTGTCATGGCTTCGATTTCGGGAAGCACATGACTGGAGACAATCACGGTTTTTCCTTCATCTCTTAAAGATTTTATCAGGCGTATGAGTTTCCGTCTGCCAAGGGGGTCGAGTCCGTTTAAAGGCTCATCCAGTATCAAAATCTCCGGCTCATGCGCAATAGCCTGGGCAAACTTTAATCTCTGCCTCATACCCCTGCTATATGTTTTTATCCTCCGGTCTTTATTTTTTTCAAGATCAACGATCCCAAGCGCTTTACGGGCTTTTTTTTCTATTTCTGAAGAGGGTAAATTGTGCAGTTTTAACAGCCCGGTTACAAACTCCCATCCGGTCATCTCTTCGTAAAAAGAGTCTGATTCAGGGCAAAATCCGATCTTGGAGAAAAGCCTGTGATTGTTTCTGACTCCCTCCCCGTTGATTCTGACAGAACCAATATTTGCTTTTATCTGACCGGTGATCAGTTTCAGGAAAGTCGATTTCCCTGCTCCGTTCGGCCCCAATAATCCGGTTATCCCGGCCTCGATATCCAATGTAACATCGCTCAATCCAAGTATATTTCCATACCATTTGGAAAGCTTCTCTGTTTTAATTACGGCTTTCATTGAGCGACCTCGACTCCCCTGACCCTTTTGTTTAAAACAAACCCAGCCAGCATACATATGAACAGAAGCACTAAAAAGGAATAAATCCAGGGTATATTATGCGGAAGCTTTTGCCCGAAAAAAGCAGCCCCAACTTGTTGAATATTTGCTTTTATGGACAGAAGCGAGAAATATTCGCTCTCAAAAATACCTTTAAAAATACCATAAAGAATATCTGAAAAGACATATATCCCAAATATCAGAATAGAGACATATCTTCTGTTTTTATTAACAGATGAAACAAACAAGGTGTAAAAAGCGAAAAAACATGTTAAAAAAACAGAATAACCTGTAATTGAAACGATAAGCCAGGGATAATCAGATATAAACTTGAGATTTCCGGAAAAAATGATTTTCATCAACAGGAAGATAATTCCCGGTATGAGGGTCAGAATAAAGAGGAAGAAAGCAATAACCGAAGCTTTTCCCAGAAAATAATCTTTCTTTGTGATGGGTCTTGAAAAATAAAGCTGGAGAGAATTGTATCTCAGGTCATCGGAAATAAGGCCTGCCCCGCAAAAAACCAATATGACAACAATCATAAAAAGTAAAAAACCCTGTGTGAAATATGAATTAAAATAACCGGGATTGATTTTAAGGAATGAAACAATTTCGGAATCTTGTGTTAAAAAAGCAAAATCTTCCAGCCTTTCGGATACATAGATGCCGGCCAAATAGGCAATGGCGGGAATAAGGGTCAAAAAAAACGTGAACTTGAAAAATTTTTTCCTAAAAGCCAGTTTGATTCCTTTCCTGGTTATGGGGATCCATGGATATTTGGACTTTTTCAGCTCTCCGTCCCAGTGTGTGTATCCTTTCTCTTTGATGGGCATCATTCGGCTCCAACGGCTTTGGCAAACAAATCCTCAAGAGATGTCTGGCTCTTGACAAAATGCCGTATTTGGACATCCTGCTCAACAGCATGTCTAAATAATTCCAGATGACTTTTATCAGGCGGCATATATATTTTTATAATCTTATCTTCTACAAGCTCTACTTTACATCCCATCTCTTCCAGCTTTCTTAAAAACCCCTTATCATCTCCATAAGTCCTTATTTCATAAAGGCTGTACTTGATCTTTTTCAGCTCACTGATGCTCCCCTGAGCCGCTGTCTTTCCTTCCGATAGGATAACAACATGCGAGCAAGTACTCTCAATATCCGGAAGAATATGAGACGACATCAAGACATGGATATCCTTTTTTGAAGAAATATCCGTGATGAGTTCTAAAATCTCCTTTCTGCCTGATGGGTCCAAACCACTGGTAGGTTCATCCAAGAAGATCAACTTCGGGTCATGGACGATAGCTTGAGCCAGTTTAAGACGCTGCTTCATCCCGCTCGAATAAGTCTCAACTTGTCTGTAACGGCTTTCCTCCAGGCCCACATAAAAAAGAACTTCATGGGCTCTCTTCATGGCTTCCTGTTTTGGCATTCCCGATAACTCTCCAAGATAAGACGTGAAACTGACCGCATCCATTCCCGGAATAAAACAGTCATCTTCAGGCATATACCCCACATGTTTTCTTATCTCTGTTTGCTGGCTCTGGATATCATATCCAAGCACGTGCCCGCTTCCTTTATCAGGAGGGAGGAAACCCAGCAAGATACGAATGAGTGTGCTCTTTCCGGCCCCATTAGGCCCTAAAAGCCCAATAGCCCCTTCCGGGAGGTCCATGTCAACACTGTCAAGTGCACGGACTTGTCCATAGCTGTAAGTAAGTTTTTTTACATCAGCAATCATTGTCTTAAAGGTTCATTTTGTACTTCATACTAAAATACGAATTTAAAGCCATAAGGTTCCATCATAGTCATAAAAAATCAATTACCCTTAGAGCCAATCTTGATTTTCCGTCCTTCTCCAAAAACAAGGGCCCGGTACGCCTTCTCCACCCTATCCCAATTTTCTTCCCTGTCAAGCGCCCAAAACCTTCCCATTACAGTTGATAGGGATCCGATAGAGAGCTGAGAGCACATGTTCTCTACTTTTGAAATGTAGATAGCACCGCTTTCAGGTTTTTCTCCCCTTCTTCCTATGAGTGAGTGCACATACACCTTGTTAATTCCTTTTTTTTTGGCCAGCTTAAGCAGTGAAAACAGGTACTCAATGGTTCCGTGAGAGCTGTAATGAGATACGATCCCAAGAAGATGAAGCGGCTTCTTTTCTGCTTTTGCTTGTTCCATGGTCTCAAGAAAAATCCTATTGTTAAAAAAACTTCCATCTGCAATGGAACGGTCTATTCTGACTCTATCCAGAAAGATCCTTCTCCCGGCTCCGATATGAAGATGTCCTGCTTCAGAATTTCCGACTGTTCCCGAAGGCATACCAACTGCCTCGCCCGAAGCTTTCAGCTTTGCGTGCGGATAAAGAGCCCAGATATGATCAAAGTTGGGCGTGTTTGCTTCATGAATCATATTCCCTACCTTTGATTCATTAAGGCCCCATCCATCCAGGATCAATAAAAGCACTTTTTGTTTTGGCTTTGATCCGTTCCATCGGTCAAGTATCAGACTTTTGGCTTCCATTTCCGAAGGGATTTCAAGGCTTAGAATCTGAAGGACCGTCGGAGCGATATTTGAGAGTTCCCCGGACTGTTTTAATCTGACCTCTTCCGGCCGGTCCCTGGAGAAATCAGCCAATACAAACGGAACCAGATTGTTCGTATGGCCTGTATTTATGGTTCCATCTGGATAAAGCCATTCCTCCACAGTGCCGTGGTCCGCAGTGACAATCAGCGTGACATTATTGTTCTTACAGTAATCAAATATTTTTCCCAATTCCTTATCTACAGACTCCACTGCTTTTATAACAGCATTTCTGTCCTCTGTATGTCCCACAACATCCGCATTGGCAAAATTTGCAAAAGCAATTTGATATTCAGGATCACTGAGTTTCAAAATAATCTCTTTGGTTACCTGCTCAATGCTCATCTCGGGCTTTTCTGAAAAAGAAGAGATCCCCTCAGGAGAAGGAACAACGACCCTGTGTTCACCCGGAAATACTTTTTCGCTCCGTCCGTTAAAAAAATATCCGACATGAACAGCTTTTTCAGATTCAGATACTTTGCAGAAGGTAATCCCAGCATCGGAGATAACCTCCCCAAGAGAATTTGTGACTCTCCTTTGCGGAGGGAAGGCCACTTTGGCTTTCAGGTCAGATTGATATTCGATCATTGTGACAAAATTCAACAGAGTGTTTTTTTTGACCGGGAAAGCAGAAAAATTTTTTTCTGTAAGGCTTTGAGTGATCTCGACTTCCCTTTCACCGCGGATATCATAAAATATCACAAAATCCCCGTTTTTCAATCTTCCTACAGGTTTACCACGAACATCACAGGCTATAATGGGCTCCAGGTTTTCATCTTCCTGACCTTTTTCATAAGCTTCCAAAACAGCTTCCACCATAGGTGTTCTGATTTCTATGATCTCCTTTTTATTCATTAAAATATCCCTTGCGTTCGAATATGAAAAAATACTATAGAATCGCAGCCCTCTCTTGTCAAATAAAAACAGAAATCAGGTGCTTTCAGGTCTTCTGCCAATCACTCAAATTCCAGTGACAGCAAGGCGTTCGGATCCACCCTGCTTCCTCGTATCCTAACGCTCCAGTGGAGATGCGGGCCCGTTACTCTTCCTGTGGATCCTATTTTCCCGACCATGTCTCCCTTCTCTACTTTTTGCCCCCTATTAACTGTGATTTCTGAAAAATGGCAGTACATTGAAAAAACACCCAGTCCGTGATCAATGATTACCGTATTCCCGGCAAAATAAAGGTGGTTTGCCAGGACCACGCGCCCCGAATTGGACGCTTTTACCGGCGTTCCCTTTGGGGAAGCAATATCCACGCCGCTGTGCTGGGACCGGGGTTTGTTATTAAAGAATCTCCTCTCACCAAAATTGGGGAAAATTTGGCCCTGAACCGGAATAATAAATTTTCCCTCAACCGCCCATTCCGGAGAATAAATATTATAAACCGCTTGAGTCAGTTCGGATTCCCTCTGGATTCTTTCCATAACATTTTTTGGCGGCGTAACAAATTCCTCTTTGACCCATAATTTCTTCACAGGAAACTCTTTGGTATTGACAGGTATATCCTGTTCTTTTATCTCGACACTTCCGTCCTGTTTATAGGCATAGACCTTAAGGGGATAAATCCCGGCTTCAATTCCCAGATCCAGGCCGATAAGACAAACCAGACAATCCCCTATCTGCGCTGTATCATACTTTTCATCAAGAAATCTGACCTGGGCGGACTTTATAATCGGCAGGTTTTTAACGGAAACTTTTATGACCTCCCCCGGGACCAAGTCCCTGTACTCGAGAGTAACCGCATCATTAAGTATAAAATCCTTCTCTATCTCCTGAAAGGACAGTCCTGTCGGCATCAAGCCAATCATCATGCTGAGGGCTACACAAGAAAAGGCCTTCATTTAAATCTCCTTTTTCAATATCTTTCCCGGAAGCCTTCCTGTGTGTTCTCCCCTATTGATCACAACTTCTCCATTAACGATAACAAATTCAATTCCTTCCGGATATTTATGGGGATCATCATAGGTAGCCATGTCCTTTACGGTTTTCTCATCAAAGAGGACGATATCAGCATAATATCCCTTCTCAAGACAGCCTCTCTTTTTAAATCCGAATCTTTTTGCCGGAATAGATGTCACCTTTTTTATCATATCGGGGAGGGGGACAATCTTTTCTTCCCTTATATATTTACCCAGTATCCTCGGAAAACTGCCGTATCCTCTGGGGTGAGGCTTGCCACCGCTCAGCTTTCCGTAAGGAGCCATCGCTGAGCTGTCACATCCCACACCAACCAAAGGATGGGACAGCACTCTTTTTAAATTTTCCTCACTCATCATAAACAGGACCATGCCCACCTGGTCCCTTTCCTCAATCAAGAGGTCTTTCATAAATTGAAACGCATCCTTTCCGGTCAGTTTCATACACTCTAAAATGCTCTTTCCCTCAAATGGAAGGTTTTTATCTGTGGCTACTCCTGATATAAGCACTTTATCCCAGGACCCCAGTTTTTCTTCTCTCTCTTTTAAATGCTCTCTGAATTGAGGCTCAAGAGACGGGTCTTTCAATCTCTTTATAAAATCATCTGTGGTCCCTTGATGCGCCCATAAAGGAAAATTAAAGCTGCTCAATCCAGTAGACCCTGCTGTATAGGGATACCGGTCGCAAAAAATATCCACTCCCTGACTTTTAGCCTGCTCGATTTTTTCCAAAGCTTTATCTAGTTTTCCCCAGTTTCTCGGATAGGCACATTTCAGATGGGATATCTGAAGCAATACACCGGCCTCTCTGGCTATGGTTATGGCTTCTTCCAGAGATTCCAGCAGATAATCCCCTTCATCCCTCATATGGGTCGCATACAGGCCGCCGCATTCACCTACAGCTTTGCAGAGGGAAATCAATTCTGACGTCTCAGCATAACTACCGGGAGCATATTCCAGTCCGCTGGAAAGTCCGAGAGCTCCGCTCTGGATATTTTGTTTGATAAGGGCCTGCATTCTTTGTATTTCCTCTTCTTCCGGAGCTTCATCATTAAAGCCAACCACAGCTCCTCTCAGAGTTCCATGCCCCAAAAAAGTGGAATAATTCAAGGCTGTCCCTCTTTTCCCGATTTCAGAAAGGAATCCCTCTATGTCCCTCCATGAAAGCTCTATATCATAGATGTTCTTTAATTCCTGCCTGCTCTTTTCATAAAGCACGTCAGGAACAGGGAAAGGACTGGAACCGCAGTTCCCGCTCACAACAGTGGTGATCCCCTGATGAACGTGGCTTTCGGCTTTTGGATTAACGAGAAGTCCCACATCAGTGTGGTCGTGAGCATCTATGAATCCGGGACTTACAGTGAGTCCCTGGGCGTCTATGACAGACTTTCCCCTGGAAACAGGTATCTTTCCTATGTATTCAATCAATTCCCCGCTGATCCCGATATCTCCTGTTCTTTTTTCATTTCCCATTCCATCCAGGATAGCTCCTCCCTTTATCACCAAGTCGAAATCCTGGGCTTTGGTACAGCCTTTTAAAATAAGATTGCATCCTCCGAAACCAGCTATCAAAGCAGCCCGTCCGGTTTCCTTTAAGAATTTTCTTCTTTTCATTTTTTTCCCTCTTTTATTTCCTCTTTTTTTCTTTATTTTCCGCTTTCATACACTGTACTTCTTATTATTAACCTGGATGATGAACAAGTCGAGGTTGTGTAAGCTTTATGAAATTCAGGTGTGGATGTGGCGACATTGAAGATTTAGCCTTCGGATGAGGCTTTTCGAGGGCACCCGGCGAAGCCGGGCGCTGAGTATGTCTGACCCACGGACGGGGGGAGTTACGCAAGCGCCGAGAAAAACGAAAAAGAATGGCGTTAAAAATCTGAAGGGAGCACAGACCATATCTGAATTTCATATCGGCTTGCCTTAATGGTAAAAAAATGGCGATTAAAATGAAAGCAAAAAAAACAAAAACATTTCAGTTGTCATTTTTTTTTAACAACATGTATATCCTTGAAAGCAAAACGAAAAAATAAACATCGCCATTTTTTTATGAATAATCCAGGTTAATTAACAATCATTGGATTAAACCTGGTTTTATGATATTTTTTAGAAATAGGATGATTGAAAAGTCAAGAGAACCGTTCCATGTCATCATAAAACCCACAGGTCCCGTCTGTAACTTGGTCTGTAAATACTGCTATTACCTTGATAAAAAAAGTCTTTATCCTGACAAAAAATCCTTCCGAATGTCCGCACACACACTCGAAGAAATCACCAAACAGTACATCCATTCCCAACCAGAAGGCATCCAAGAAATCCAGTTTGCCTGGCAGGGAGGAGAGCCGACTCTCCTGGGAGTCGATTTTTTCAAAAAAGCGGTTGCGCTTCAAAAAAAATACGCTCCTAAAGAAGTAAAAATTTCCAATACCTTTCAAACCAACGGGATCCTTTTGAATGACAAATGGGGTCGGTTTTTTCATGACGAATCATTTCTTGTTGGAATCAGCATTGATGGCCCCGAAGACCTTCATAACCGCTTCCGTTACAATTCCAGAGGGGAAGGATCATTCAAGCAGGTCATGAAAGGATTGGAGATACTCAAAAAGAACGATGTCGAGTTCAACACTCTCACTGTTGTCAACAGCGTCAATGGAAATAAACCCAGACAGGTGTATGACTTTCTTAAAGAAATCGGATCAACATTTTTTCAATTTATCCCTATCGTGGAAAGAAGCGACTCAGGAGCCATCACCAAAGAAACCGTGGGGCCTAGACAGTGGGGAAGATTTTTACAGACAGTCTTTGACTGCTGGCTTTCTTCTGATATCGGTCATATTTTTATCCAGAGATTTGATGTTTGCCTGGGCCTTTATATGGGCCTGCCCTCTTCACTCTGTGTGTTTTCAGAGACATGTGGAAGAGCTGCGGCTTTGGAACACAATGGTGACCTTTACAGCTGCGACCATTTTGTTTTTAAAGAAAATTATCTGGGAAACATCAAAAAACAATCCCTCGCATCATTAATGGACAGCCCTCAACAGAAAAAATTCGGAAATGATAAAAAAGCAGCGCTTCCCAAGAAATGCAGGCAGTGCCATTATCTTTCCCTCTGTAACGGAGGATGCCCGGCCAACCGCTTCATAAAAAAAACAGGAGAAAAATACAGCTTAAACTACCTGTGTGAAGGATATAAACTCTTTTTTAGGCATTCACTTCCTTATTTCAGAGCCATGGCTCAAAGTCTTGCTTATGGCTCTTTAGCTAAAGATTATAAAATGTTCCTGGACAGTAAAAAAGCACCCGGTCGCAATACCAACACGAAAACATAAAAGCAGAGGCTGCGAATGATGCGGATCCCATTCCTGTGTTTATCAAAATTCTCAAGGCATCATGCTTTCGATTTTCTGAAGTGTTTTTCCAGTGGCTCCCTGAAGTGAATGCAGTGTTTGCTCTGCTTTTTCTCCCATCATGGTCTGTCTCTTCTCATCATGAAAAACAAAAAAATCTATCAACTCTTTCTCGCTTCTGACTATTTTTGCCCCTCCCTTTCTGACAAATTCCTCTGCAAGATAAGCAAAATTATCCATATGGGGCCCAAAAAAGATGGGTTTTCCGTAAAAAGCGGGTTCGAGAAGATTCTGTCCTCCCCAAGGGATCAGGCTTCCCCCTATAAAAGCACTGTCTGCCACAGCATAAATACGGGAAAGTTCTCCTATGGTATCAAGGATCAGAACATCCCATGTGACTTCTGAAGAAAGGCAGGTCTTTTGAGCTGCATTCAAATAGACTCTTTCGCAGTATTCCCTTATCTTATCTACCCTGTCCATATGCCTCGGGGCTATGATGAGCTTAATGGCTTTCCTTTTTTTTAAAGCCTTAGAAAAAGCTTTTAAGAGAAGGATATCCTCTCTTTTTCTGGTGCTTCCTGCCACAATTGTTTTGGATTTATCCGGAATATTCAGTTTCTTCTTCAGATCGAGCACTTCTTTTTCAGATAATTTTTTCAAATTTATTTCAGCTTTTAAATTTCCCGCAACACTTATCCGCTGTTTGTCAGCACCGATAAGTTCCATCCTTCTCTGATCCTCATCCGTCTGCATCAGAAAAAAGTCAATATTTGTCAGAATCTTTCTCATGAACACCTTTACATATTTATACCGGTTATAAGAACAGGAAGAAATCCTTCCATTGATAAGAGCCACCCCTCCTGCCTGTCTCTGTGCTTCTCTTATAAGATTAGGCCAGAATTCAGATTCAGTTAGAACAAACAAAGATGGTTTGATGATTGAAAAAAATCTCCTGACTATGATTTTAAAATCAAAAGGAAGATAAATCAGTTCATCAATATCTGTCAGTTTTTCTTTGGCCACTTTGTATCCCGAATTGGTTAAAGTCGAAAAATAGATGACCCAGTCCGGATGAGCCTGTTTCATTTTTTTAATAAGATTCTGTAAAGACAGGACCTCTCCCACTGAAACCGCATGGATCCATAGGACTTTCTTTCCCCTTTTCGGCGCACAAATACGAGCGCCCATTCTATCCGAAATATGGAGTCTTTCTTTTTTCAGTACGCGCAGCCTTATAAGGTACACGGGGAAATATATGCACAAAGCAATGAACAGAGAAAATGAATAAATCAGGTACATTGATAAAAAATATATAAGATTTCCGGCGGATAGTCCAGAATTAGGTGTTTATTTTTCTTTAAAATTTTGATATCCTAGGTTATCCTTTAGGGAGATTTCTTGTATTATGGAAAAAAAGAGTATGATTGAAGATCAAATAAGCTCTATTTAAAAAATCAAGGAGGACTTGAATCAGAGATGAGTAAAGAGGAAAAAAAAGAGGGAAAAGAAGAAAAAAAAGAAACTGAGGAATCACCAGAAAAAATAGACATAAAAGAAAAAAAGAAAGAAAAAGACGAAGATAAAGACAAAGCAAAAGATAAAAAAGAAGAAGATAAAAAGGGGAAAAAGGCAGAGAAAGAGACAAAAAAGAAAGAAAAAGACGAAGATAAAGACAAAGCAAAAGATAAAAAAGAAGAAGATAAAAAGGAAGAAGAAGGAAAAAAGGTAGAGAAAGAGACAAAAGAAAAACCTAAAGAAGAAGAAAAAGAACCGCCTGAACCAGAAAAAGCCCCGGAACCAGAAAAAAAAGAGCCCGCTCCAGCCAAGAAGAAAAAAAAGATCAACAAGATGACGCTTTCAGAGGTTGAAGCCCAGTTAAATGTTGTAGAAGAAAAAATGGGAGGATTTACCTCCAAGTATGCTCAGCATCTTCTTAGGCGAAAAGAAATACTCACTTCCCAAAAAGAAGAAAAACCAGCGAAAAAACAAAAATAGCAGACACCAGAAATCATTTACATTTATGGTGTTTTCTGTTAGTATAAAAAACTAATTTTAAGGAGAAGTTTTCCGTGTTGGAGAAAGAAGAAAAAAACAAAATAATAAACGATTTTAAAATAAATCCCAAAGATACTGGCTCGCCTGAAGTCCAGATCGCACTGATGACAAACCGTATCAATTATCTAACAGAACATTTTTCAACGCATAAAAAAGACTTTCATTCAAAACAAGGCCTTTTGAAATTAGTAGGTAAAAGAAAAAATCTTCTCAATTACCTAAAAAATAAAGATATCAACAGCTACAATGAAATCATTAAAAAACTGAACATTAGAAAATAGCTGTTTCATAAGGAAAGCCATGTCAAATCATACAATAAATCTTGAAATTGGTGGACGTCCACTCTTTATTGAAATCAACAAACTCGCAAGACAGGCCGATGGTTCAGCCGTACTTCGATACGGAGATACCGTGCTTTTTGTCTCCGCCTGTGCAAAAAAGGACAGAGATGAAGGCAAATCCTTTCTGCCCCTTATCGTTGATTATAGAGAAAACACATATGCAGCCGGGAAAATACCCGGAGGATTTTTTAAACGTGAGGGAAGACCTACGGATAGAGAAATTCTTTTGAGCCGGCTCATAGACAGACCCATACGTTCATTGTTTTCGGACAACTACTATAATGAGACTCAGGTTATAGTCAGGCTTCTGTCAGCTGATATTGAAAACGAAGCGGATACACTTGGGATTGTAGGAGCTTCTGTAGCTCTTTATTTTTCCGAAATCCCATTTACATCTCCTATAGGAGCTGTCAAAGTAGGAATTATTGACGGGAAACTGACCATTAATCCCTTGAAAAGCAAAATCGACGAATGCCCGTTGGATATGGTAGTGATTGGAAATGAAGAAGGCATCGTTGCTATAGAAGCCAGCGCAGACCAGGTGAGTGAGGAAACTATCATTGAAGCGTGCCAATTCGCTCAGGAACCTATAAAAAAAATAATTGACGCCCAAAAGCAGCTTTTCAATACTCTCAATATTAAAAAACCGGAAATCCCTCCCAAAACCATTGATCAGTCAAAATATGATTCCATAAAACAAAAAATCCTAGATCCTCTTAAACAAGCAGTGGCTGCGAACAGTCAGAAAGAGATGAAACAGAGGTTCAGCCAGGCACAGGATTCTCTCTTGAAAGATATCCCTGAAGATAATGAAGCAGAACTAAATGAAACAAATGAACTGTTCAATACTGTACTCAAAGATTTTGTTCGATCTTCCATTATAAATGAAAATATCAGGCCCGACGGAAGGAAGCTTGATGAAATAAGACCCATCTCCATTGAGACAGGATTGCTTCCCCGGACTCATGGATCAGCTCTTTTTACCAGAGGCGAAACCCAGAGCCTGTGTACGATCACCCTAGGTACTTTTGAAGACACCCAGACTATTGACGGATTAGGTGAAGAAAGTGAAAAAAAATTCATGGTCCATTATAATTTCCCTCCCTTCAGTGTGGGTGAAGTCGCCTTTTTAAGAGGACCGGGAAGAAGAGAAATAGGACATGGAGCTTTAGCTGAAAAAGCCATCCAACGCTCAGTGCCAAAAGATGAAGGAGAATTTCCTTATACCATAAGGCTTGTATCCGATATTCTGGAATCAAATGGTTCCTCTTCCATGGCAACCGTATGCGGGGGTGTTCTTGCTTTAAAGGATGCAGGAGTGCCTTTATCCATGACCGTTGCCGGAATAGCCATAGGTCTTGTATCTCAGGATAATAATCATATCTTACTAACCGATATTGCCGGATTTGAAGACCACTTTGGAGATATGGACCTTAAAGTTGCGGGAACGGAAAAAGGAATCACAGCCATTCAAATGGACTTAAAAATTCCTTCTTTGCCTCTTGATATTCTGCTGCAGGGCTTAAATAAAGCTAAAGAAGCAAGAATCAAGGTTCTGGAAAAAATGAAGGAAATCATGCCCTTTTCACGGCCAGATATCTCTCCCTATGCCCCCCGCATTGTTAATCTCTTTATAAATCCTTTAAAAGTAGGAGAAGTCATAGGGCCTTCCGGCAAAATCATAAAAAAGATCATTTCCGAAACCAACACAAAAATAGATATCGAGGAAACAGGAAAGATAACCATTGCATCGCCTGATATGGATGCGGTAAAAAAAGCGGAAAGGATGATCAAGGACATAACAGAAGAACCGGAAATCGGCAAAGTATATGAAGGAAAAGTGGTGAGAATAGAAGATTACGGCGCTTTCGTGCAAATCCTGCCGAATGCGGACGGACTTCTTCATGTCTCTGAGATTTCCAACCGCCATATTAAAAACGTACGTGATGTCCTCAAAATCGGCCAAATCCTGAAAGTAAAAGTAACCGCTATAGATGAGAAAAACAGAGTCCGGCTAAGCAAAAAAGTCTTGGATGACAGTAGAGACAACTATCGCAATAAACCATACAGCGATTATAAAAAACCGAATTTCCAAAATAAAAAAAGAAAAAAAGACCGGTTTTAATTTATTATTAACTGGTTAATAAGATGATATCTTCTTTCAGAGACAAAAAAGGTTTCACTCTGATCGAAATGCTGGTCACCCTGGCCATTGTCTCTGTTCTCGCAGCCAGTGCTATCCCTCTGGCAAAAATCGCAGTGAAACGCCAGAAGGAAATCGAACTCCACCGGAATCTCCGCATAATAAGAGAAGCGATCGATGAGTACAAAAGACTTTCCGATGAAAACAAAATAGAAGTTACAGAAGAATCTTACGGTTATCCAACAGACCTTGAATCCTTAGTTATAGGTGTTGAGATAAAATCAGAAGATGATGAATCCGGGGAATCAAAAGAAGTGAAAAAATTTTTAAGGCGCATTCCAAAAGACCCTATGATAAAAAGCGGTGAATGGGGACTTCGATCCTATCAGGATGATTATGACTCAGATAAATGGGGGGGTGAAAATGTTTATGACATCTATTCAAAGAGCACAGAAACAGCTATTGATGGATCAAAATACAGGAACTGGTGAATCCAGATTGATCAGAAACCCGTTCATAAAATCCAGAAAAAACACACTCCGCATTCATTCAGAGATGGATGGCTTCACTCTGATCGAAATCATGATTGTCTTCACATTGATAGGTATACTGGTCGCAATGGGGATCCCCCAGTTTAAATATGCGGTGAAAAGGTCAAGAGAAGCCACCTTAAAAGAAGACCTTTTTATCATGAGGAAACTGCTCAATCAGTATTGTATTGATAAAGGTCATTATCCTCCGTCTTTAGAGTCTCTGGTGGAAGAAGAATACCTTATGAAAATCCCAAAAGATCCCATAACAAGATCATCTGAAACATGGGTCGAAGTCACGGAAACCCTTACCGAGGAAGAGCTCATAAACGGTGAGATTCCGGGAATTGTGAATGTTCATTCCGGTTCTGAAGAAATAAGTCTTGACGGAACGCCCTATAATACGTGGTAAGCATTTATATCAAACATGCATAAATCGATCCATACTCCTCCTATAAACAAAGCCGGTTCTATTAAAACCGTTCCTGAATCCGGCCGTGATTCCGGCTACATGATGCTGATCCTTGTTTTTGCAGTAACTGTTCTGACCATAGGGCTGATGGTCGCCATCCCTGTTTGGCAGACGCAGATGCAACGCGAAAAAGAAGAAGAACTTATTTTCAGGGGAAAACAATATGTCGAAGCCATACGTCTTTACCAGCAAAAAAATCCCGGAGCTTTTCCGGAAAGGCTGAAAGACCTTCTGGAAGAAAAATGTATCCGGAGGCTGTATGAAGATCCCATGACAGAAACCGGTGAATGGGATGTCGTTCTTTTTTATCAGGAAAG
>Ga0307421_1000182_pt1 | contig 41936 bp, 33 predicted proteins | sample SalMarWE160270MG_FD_202163 | JGI IMG/M metagenome (GOLD analysis project Ga0307421, IMG submission 202163) | Salt marsh sediment microbial communities from the Plum Island Ecosystem LTER, Massachusetts, United States - WE1602-70 | ecosystem: Environmental > Aquatic > Marine > Intertidal zone >... | reverse complement strand
CATCTATCCAGTGAATTAACAATTTATCTCCCTGAATATCCAGAGTAAATGTACCGGGCGTCAGAGTTATGGAATTAGCCAGAATTGTTTTTGCGATATCTGATTTAAGCCTGGTTTTTATAATTACTACACCAGGATTTATCGGCAGGGATGGACGAACAATTCGGAGAGCCACATCTAAATTAGCTTTTATTATCTCGTAGAAGAGAATTAATATATAAATAACGAAAAAACAAAATCTCTTAAAGTTAATTGTCGGAAAACCTATTCTAATATAAAATTTATGAGTGATAAGGGCGATTATAAAACAAACGGAAATTCCAACCAGGAATTCTTGAGAATTAAATGTCGATGTAAGCAGTAGCCAGAAAATAACAAGAAAAAAAAACAACCAAAAGAAACTCTTTATTCTATCTTTTACGCTAAAATTCTCATTCTTATGCAATTAATCCTCCGTCACCTTATCTTTTTATCTTAATATAAAAAGAACCAATCTACTTAAATATTCAATTCACAAAGTTTAATAACAACAATTTTGAAGTTTGTCAAGTTGTGAAAAAAATCACATTATGTATCTCGATAAGTAGTTGTTAGCAATCTCGATTTATGCTATCTACAGCTCTGTGCATTCTTTTTTTCTCTGTATTCTCTGTGGTTCAATTATTTTCTTTGAAATTGATTTTAAAAAACACAATAAATTAAGGTTGGGTGTGGTATGGCTTTGTGTGCTTTGTGGTCTTTGTGGTTAATATTGCGTCTTAGAAGCTTAAAGCTTACTACAACCATGCTTGCATTTTTTATTAATTTACTTAATATTAAAGGGGGTAAAAATATGGAACCTAAAATATGTAACATTAATGACCCGGAATGTCACCTGGACAGAATCCGGGGTTGGCATGGAGATTTGGAAGCCAACATAACCACGCTAATCGAAAACCTGAAAGACATTAGAGAACATTCCGAGGAAGCCAAGACCGCGTGCAGCGAGCATTACGCAAAAACAGTTGAGCTGACAAAAGCAAAGACCAGGTTTACTTATGAAGTATCTCATGAATTAAAAGCTCCGCTGGCTTCTGTTTATAATATTTTAAATGTAATACTTGATGGCTACCTCGAAAAAGATATTAAAAAACAAAAAGAACTTCTCAACAGAGCAAAAGTAAGAATCAATGACGTTATAAAACTTTTGAACGACCTATTAATTTTTTCTCGTCTTGAAGAAGGGACTGGGGAAATTGAAATGGAAAAGATTAATATTGATAAAATTCTTTCCTCTTTGACTGAGGAAATGGATATATATGCGAAAGAAAACAATATCAAAATAAACTGGGATATTCCCAAGAAGCTCCCGTATATTTACGGAAATATAGAACTCCTAAGCAGAGTCTTCGTAAATATTATTCATAACGCGATTAAATACAGCAATCCGGGAAACCAGGTGAAGGTAACAGCAAAAAAAGAAAACAACTCCTTCCTGATAAAGGTAAAAGACCAGGGTATAGGTATAAAGAAAGAAGAATTGCCAAAAATATATAATATTTTCTTCCGGGGTAAAAACGCGAGACCTGAGCACAAAAAGGAAGGCATGGGTCTCGGTCTTTCTCTTGTAAAAAGAATAATAGATTCTCATGGGGGTGCTATAAAAGTTAAAAGTAAGTTAAATAAAGGAACTACAGCAGAAGTGAGCCTTCCCGCAATTCAAAAAAAGGAGAAATAATGCCAAAAGAAATACTTATTGTGGATGATGACCCTGATTTCGTGGAAACGATGGAAATAATTTTGCAGGGCAATGGTTATGAAACTCGAACTGCCAGAAACGGTGAAGAAGCATTCAAAAAGGTCAAAGAGAAAACCCCCGACATAGTATTGCTGGATATTATGATGAAAACAAAAACCGACGGAATATGGGTAAGCGAGAAAATCAAGTCTGACGATAAATTAAAGAAAATACCCATTATTATGATAACCGCGGTAAATCAAGATTCAGAGATGGCTAAATTTCACCTTGGAGAGGAAAAAGATATGGAATACATGCCTGTAAACGTTTTCATGGAAAAACCTATCGAAGCTAAAGACTTACTAAAAGAAATTAAAAAACTTATTGGAGAACCCGAGTAGAATAACGGTCCTTTGTTCCCAAAAAACTAATATTCTCGCTTGGAACAAAATACGTATCTTAAACTATGAATATGCTCTCCTGCCTTGCCGTGATTCTCTTTTTCTTCCATCTCTCCTATCTCTATAACGTCAAAAGCTTTAAAATGTGACAACAAATCTTCCCGCGTAAAATAATGGACTATTCTTCCGGGCTTACTTTCAAAGGTATTTTCCTCGACTTTCCCTCCCCTCCCAAAACTTTCTTCCTTATCCGAAAATACCACAAAAAAAGCAAATCCATCATCACTTAATACATCATTGCATTTCTCTATGAATTGAAATCTTTCCTTTTCTCTAAAAAGATGAAGCAAATTAAAACAGTAAATAGCGTCAAATTTTCGACTAATTGAATCTATTTCAAGCGCTGTTTTACGGTAAAATTTAGTTTTCGGATCGAATTTTAACGCTTCCTTTACCGCGTCATCGGATATTTCTATTCCCGAAACCTTAAATCCTGCTCCTGAGAATAATTTAGTGTTTCTCCCATATCCGCACCCGGGAACAATTACAGACTTTATATCAAGATTTCGAAATAAGTCCCGAGCATAAAAAGCGGTTTTACTCGGTTCTATACCCCATATTTTACCACCATCGGAGAAACGCTCGTTCCAATAACCTCTCATCTCATTGGTATAATTTTTCATAAAGGATTTAATAATTCGGAAAAGAATTTTCGCAACCCCAAAAAAACCACAACAGAGGCAAAAAACATTGAGTGTAGAGTGGGCTATATAAGAACGGATGACTGCGGACCGGGTGCAGCCCATAGATTCTTCGCATCTGAATTGAATTCCGAGTCATGTGTCATGAGTCTTGCGTCAAAATTGAAACAAAAAACTACAGTATCTAAATTTTCTAAAAAGTCAAACCAAAATTCAAACCCGGGTACAAACCCCCAACCCATTTCCCTGAAGGGAGATGACTTACATTTATAAAAATTTCGGGACAAAATTCTACAATTCCTCCCCAACTATAGGCGTTTAACCCTAACCCAAATTCGGGTATATTATACTGCGAACCTTCAACTTTTATCCGAGACACTCCCATTCTTAACATACCTGAAATCGAAGTATGCCGATTAAGAGCTAAGCTATATCCTATTATCCCAATATAGGAAAAGTTATCTCTCCATTTCTCATCTTCCGGCTTAAAGGTTGCAAGGTCAATACCTGCAAATGGAGAAGACTTACCCGGATTAAAATAGTAATCCATACCCAAATAATATCCCAATTCATCGGAATCAGTGCCATAAAGTTTAGCAATTATTGAAAAATTATCTTTATTATAATGAATATTATATCCAACTATAGGCCATCCACTAACCCAATGCGACTGGTAGGGGAAAATCGAATCTATAGAACCATCATCAATATCTATCCCATCTTCAAGAACTCTTCCCGTTGAATAATCTACACCCACCCCTACCCCATTCTTTTTTACCGAAGATGAGTATCTTGTGACCGGTACCAGACAACAATTCATAGTAATAACGACTATTAAAATTACTGATATACAAGTCAAGATATATTTTTTTTCAATCAAAATAATTACCTTCCTACATAATTATATAAAGATATTTCATCTATGTCAAGAGTTCTCTATTTATGATATTCGTGTGATTAGTTGTTCCTTACGTAGATTCTTCGAATCTAAGCTTAATGGTTAAATTGCTGTATAGTTAAATAGAAAAAAATAAAATCCCAAAAAACTGCGTTTATTTGCGTCCTATTTTTGGGATTTAGGATATGGGATTTGGGATTTAGTTAAAACAAATAAAAAATGGGATGGGTGGTGTGATTCGTACTATTCGTGTGATTTGTTGTTCCTCTTAGTTTTGAGGTTGTATATTGGGTTTAATTTTGACTCATGACCCTTGACTCATGACCGTTTCAGGTATCTTTTTGACATATTCCTTCCTTGCTTTTTCCCTTTTTCTCAATATCTTTATCCTCGTTAGGGGGTTTAAATGAAAAAAAACTTTTATAAAGCATTAATATTAATTTTTTGCTTAACCGCGATCACCGGATTTTCTTATGAAACAAAAACAGGGCCTTACCTGGGATTCAAAGGTGGGATGTTTACGGGATACCACATAAACTCTACAGATATAATATCTATCGGAGGAATTGTCGGGTATAATCTTCCATTTAAAACCAATCGTTTCGAAACGGCGATTGAAGCCGAATACAATTTGGGGAATTGGGGGGGCGATTATGTAAGTGGAGCCATCGGAAACAGATTACATTTAAGAACAATTGGAGGATATTGCGTAATACGCACTAAACCGGTTAATGAATTATACACTAAGTTCAAAATCGGTGCCACGCAGGAAATCTCCAGTGAAAGAATTTCAGGTGTGGAAACAGATTCAACGGAAAAAGGATTATCTTTCGGAATAGGCGCGGGATATAGAGCCGCCGAAAATTTAAATTACGAAATCGAATTTTCTACAACCAACAGCGGAGTAAAATTCTTCAGCCTTAATTTTCATTTTATACTTTGAAATCAATATAAAAACAGTTAGGTCGTTAGGCGGTTAGGACGTTAGGTGGTTTAAAAAATCCAAACCAACGATCCAACGAACCAACGCTGTGACCTGGTATCCGGCACCTAGTACCCAATCAATGCATATAGAACATGTAGCAATCGTAGTTTTTGTTTTTATTATTTAACTATTTTTTAATTTAACAATCTTACCCTGTTCAGTAGGAGGGATTTCCAATCCCGAATATAAACGTCATTGAGAGTAATGTCATTGCGAGTCCGACATCTTACCGGACCCACACGAAGCAATCTTAGTTTTGCCCCAACTTCCACTACTATATATCTCCGTGTGAGAAAATCAGGTCTCAGATACCAGATTCTTGGTACCAGTATTATTTTTGGACATTGGACTTTGGACATCGGACTAAGATAATCTGCCTTTATCTGCGTCCAATTTTCTTTGTGCTTTCTCGGCAAATTTTCCCTTGACTTATATACAATATTGTGTATATTTTTGTATATAAATACGTATAGGAGGTTATCATGAAAAGTGTGACGGTAAGGATAAGTGAGGAGGAAAGAAAGATAATAAAGGGTTTATCTAAGAAGTTAGGGGTCAGTATGACCGAGGTTTTAAATAGAGCAGTAGAAAAATACAGGAGAGAAGTATTTTTATCAGAAACAAACAGGGCTTATGCGCGATTAAGGGAAAAAACTGTTGAGTGGAAGGAAGAACTTGAAGAGAGAAGACAGTGGGATAATACACTCTCTGATGGAATGGAGGAAGAAAAGTGAAAGCTCCCTCCAGGGGTGAAATATGGCTTGTCAACCTAAATCCCACAAAAGGGCACGAACAGGCAGGCAGAAGACCCGCTCTGGTTGTTTCAGTCAACACATTCAATCGTGGCCCAGCAGATCTGGTAGTAGTTTTACCCGTAACGAGCAAACATAGAGGCATACCCTTTCACGTCAAAGTAGAACCGCCGGAGGGCAATCTCGATAAAGAAAGTTTTATAAAGTGCGAAGACGTCCGATCTATATCGAAAATAAGGTTAGAAAAATTCATTGGAGAAGTCTTCAATAATACACTTAGTAAAGTAGAAGATAGACTAAAAATCCTTTTGGATCTTTAAAAGAAATACAGTCAATGGTAACTTGTCAAAAAAAATAAAAAAAGCCTTTGTGTTCTTTGTGGCTCCGTATGAGACAAAGTAGGATTTGGGATTTAGGGATTAGGATTTAGTAAAAAAAACAACAAAAACCTACAATAACTACATTTTCTACATATGAGAAAAATCTTTAACTTGACATAATACAAATATTGTATATAATATTAATACATATATTGTATGTAGGAGGCATAAATGAAGAGTCGAGCAATAAATATTTCATTTAAAAAGGATTTACTGAAGAAAATCGACGATATCGCAAAAGAAGAATCCCGTTCCCGATCCGAACTGGTGCGTGAAGCGGCAAGGATTTACATTGAAAGAAAAAATAGATGGAAAAAGATATTTTCTTACGGAGATATTCTCACCCGCGGAACAGATATCTCTGAAGAGGATTTAAATAAAGAAATAGAAGCTTATAGAAAACAGGCCCTAAAAAAAGAGCAATAATTTGTTCAAGGTTGTTTTTGATACTAATGTTTTAATCTCTGCTATCCTATTCGGCGGGCATCCAAGAAAATGTCTCGAACTAGCAATAGAGGGCAAAATAGAATTATTTTTAAGTGAAGACATCACAGATGAATTTAAAGGAGTTTTAAAAAGAGAGAAATTCGGTATTCCAGAAGAAAATTTACATTACATAATTACTGCTCTTAAATCGATAGCAAATTTAGTAAATCCTAAGAAAAGTTTTAATATAATAAAAAAAGACCCTGAAGATAACAAATTCATAGAATGCGCGGTCGAGGCAGAATCTGATTTTATCATATCAGGAGACAAACATTTGTTAGATCTTCTCGAATTCCGAAAAATAAAAATCTTGAACCCATCCGATTTTCTAAAATATTATTTTTAAATCTCTGGTTGGAGGTTTTAGTTTTAAACAATAAAAAAAATCCTGTAAATCTGCGTTAATCTGCGTCCAATTAATTTGTGTAATTTGTGCTATTTGTTGTTTCTTTTATGGGATTGTGGCTCGGGAATGATTCTGGCTACCGGCTACTTAATTCTGAATTCTTCCTTTTCACGGCATTAGCCCGCCAAAAGTTTCTCTCCCGACTTTTAAATCGGGAATATCCTTAAGCCTGAGACTTATACTATAATTCCAATCATCGCCAAAAGTATTAACCGACATAATTAAATTCCAACAATGCAAATCCCTTGTAAGGTTTATTCTTGAATTTGTTACTCTCCCCCTCTCAAAATCATAATGCGTTGACATACCGACTTTCCATTTTGGAGTTGGGTAAAAATCGATATCCATATCCGCTTGCTGAATTCTTTTGCTTTCCGTAAAATTAACAGAATGAGTAAGATCTAAATCGAGGGGTTTTCCCCCAAATCCTGTAGTATATTCAAGATTAGTATTGACTCTCTTATTTCCGAACTCACTATCATACAAATTATATGAAGTGGAATAATTTTGACTGAAAAAGTTTCCCAATCGGAATGTTCCGTTAATAGAAACGGGAGATAAACTATCGGTTTGAGGTCTATATTTACTGGAAAAATTGAGCTGCGCGAAATCATATTTCTTTTCACCAATTTTGCATTGAAATTGATTTTTAAGAGCAAAATTAACCGATTTGGAACCGCTCGGAACAGAAAAATTGGAAATTCTCAAAACATCATAATCGCCGGGGTCGGGAGCATAAGAGAAAGAAACAGAAGGAGTTATAATATGTCTGAATTTATTTATAAGCGGGATTCCAAAAACAGAAAGCCCGTAAATTCTTGTATTTAATGTCGCGCTTGTTTTCCAGTGATTAATAAAAATATCTTCATTTTCATAATAATCACTCTGCCCGGAAAGGTTAACCCCAATATTGAAAACTGAAATTTTTTTACTTAAATTTGATTCTCCCGAAAAACCTGAAGCCCAGTGACTGGTTTCGTCTCTTGTAAATTTATAGCGACTTGTAATATTAATATCCCCCAATTTCATACGGGGAAAAGACATATTTAAAGATGGCCATCTTTTCTTTAACTGTTCGGTAGTTAGATTTTCCCGGTAATCCATGACAATATTAGTTTTTGTATACAAAATTTCTCCACTCCAGTACACATTATAATTGATTTCCTTTTGCAGAATACGTTCGACCTCACCAGGCTCATAATCTTTCGCGAAATCATTATCGGATTCTATCTTAGTATCAACATTAACATTAATATTTCCAGGTAACTTAGAACGGCTGTCTGCCGAAACAGACCATCTTTCTTCTCCGCTCAATCTATCTTTAATATAATTACCGCCGATATCACCCTCACTATAAGGAAGCAAATTCCATCGTCCTTTATTAACTTCAAAACGAACACCGGTTCTTGTATAATAATTTAAATAACCAGTAATATCCGCGTGCGGACCGAGTGTTTGATACCATCCTATTCTTTTTATATAATTACCGGCATAAGAAGAAGTCCCAAAATCGGGTCTCAACAGTCCCGAAGATCGTTCCTTTTTTATAGACTGGAAGTAAAAAGGGATAAAAAACACAGGTATATCCTCAACCAGCAGAAAAACAGGTTCGGCTACAAGACTTTCGTCTATATTAATACGCATTTTCGGAGAATAAAACCAGTAATGAGGAGGGTCAAGCTCGCAAGTCGTATAATATCCGTTTTTTATCTTTAAAACATTCCCATCAAAATACCTTATCCTCTCCCCATAAAACCATCCGTCTTCCGCCTCGGTTTTTGCGTAATAAGCGTCTCCAATCTTCGAATCGACATCATAACTCATTGCTTTTGCTTTGATATCATTACCACCATCATTAAAAATGACATTCCCTCTGGCATCGAGGGTTTTCTTTTCCAGATTGTATAAAAGAGTATCAGCCGATATATTCAACTTACCGTAAGAAGCTTTACATTCTCCATATATTCTCACAATAGAGGAATCCACTTTAAAAAAAATTTTCTTCCCTGAATAATGTACAATTTGCGAAGGATCAGAATTATTAACAGAAAACAAAAAAATAAGAATAAAAGCACCCACGAAACTATTCAGACCATAAAGGCACCAGAACAAAAAACCTCTAATCTTTTACGACTAATCTCTTTATCAACTCGCATCACTTTTTCTTCCGAGTATGATGGAGTAATGAGCTAAATAAGAATGAATAAATAGAGGTTAGCATAATCGATTTAGGCTTAGCTGGTGACTAAACAATTAGGATTTTATTTGGTTTTTTCAAGAGTCCCTACCCTTTTAAAAAGTTCAGGTAATCTTCGAGAATAAACGATACTACGTAACACGTCTAATCTTTTATCGGCAGGATATCCAAAAACAACTTCATCTTTTTTAATATTTCGCGTAACACCCGATTTAGCTGCGATTTTCGCGCCATCACCTATCTTTATATGATCGGAAATCCCCGCCTGACCAGCAACAATCACATCATCTCCAATCGTAGAACTTCCGGCAATTCCCACCTGAGCAAGAATGATTACATTTTTTCCTATCTTAACGTTATGAGCGACATGAACCGAATTATCTATTTTAGTACCTTCTCCGATAACTGTATCCCCTATTGTTCCCCTATCGATCATTGAAAGAGTTCCTATATCGACCCTATCCCCTATTATAACTTTACCTATATGGGGTATGGCTTCCAATTTTCCGTCAACAGGATGATATCCGAAACCATCAGAACCTATCACGACCCCAGGATAAATTATAACATCTCTTCCAATTTTAGTCCTATCCAGAATAACCGAATTAGGATAAATAATACTATTGTTTCCTATCTCTACTTCATTTCCGATATAAACAAAAGGAAAAATCTTAACATTATCATCGATAATACAGTTTTCCCCTATAAAAACATCTTTTCCTATTTTTATATTTTTCCCCGACTTAAATTCCCCCAAATTTCCTTCCTCATCCAAAAAACTCTCGGGAAATTTAACAGGTTCAGGATAAAAAAACTTCAATATCTTTATCATAGCAGCTTTTACATCATGAACCTTTATCCATGCCTTCGCGGAGCATTCATTGACACTCTCGGGAACAACAGCGGCAAGCTCTTTTAAATTAGATACCGCTCCTATTTGCTTTTTATCAAATAAAAAAATCAACGCTTCTTTTTTCGCGTCTTTTATATCGGAAATAGAGCGGACTTCAAAATCCGGATCTCCGTGTACCTCACTTTTTAAAAGCTCGGCAAGTTTTTTTATTTTCACCTGTATAAAGTAGCTACCTCAGTTATTACTTCCTCTATTCTTTCGGTGAGATTGTCATCAACGCCAACATTTACTTCTTTAGTCACAACAGCTTTCCCCTCTTTCTTATCTACGATAGAGTACTCGAAAAAGATATTTCCGGTTTCAACCCAAACTTTTCCGGTTACAACAAAATCTATATCCGCAGTATTGAGAAACTGAACAGCAAGACTGGGGGTTTCACTAACTTCTTCTTCGTCATCGATCGCAAGACTCTTCATCGTGCCGCTTAAATCCGCCGATTTAATTACTTCAAAAGAACCACCGAGGTCTCCAAACCCTATAGATATAAGCGTTTTTATTCGATTCCCAAGATTCATAGACTTGGAATCCGAATCTACATCTTTAAATTGAAAAACATAATATTCCACTTCTTTTCCCGTGACTCCCGGCATATGTTTCTTATTTAAAGTTTCGATTATTCTATTCGTAATATCATAAATATCGTCGGCATATATAACAACACCGGTAGACGCGTCCAAAATGTACGAATATTCATCTTCTTCAGCAATTTCGGAAACGACTGTATCTATTTCCGCGAGAAGCGGCTGCATTAATTCCTGGTTTAAGTTTTCGGCTTTACCGTTTTTTCCATAAATTCCGCTAACATAACTCTCAAGCTCGGCTTTCTTTTTCTGCAACTCTTCAATTTTACGTAATCTTGCTTCCTCGGTTAACATAAACGATTGTGATTGTAGATTTTTCTGAAGGTTCTCAAGTTCCTGTTGTCTACGGTTGATTTCATTCTTCCATTCCTTAACTTGATTATCAAACTCATTCCTAATTTCTTGTGCTCTACTATAACTTACCAGTATTTTTTGAGAATCGATATACCCTATCTTTTGCTGGGCAAAAACTGATAGCGCGAAAAACACAAACAGAAAATTAAAACTCTTTTTCATTTTTCCTCCCTTTTCCTGATATCAAAACACCTAAGCTTCCTATAAACTCATTATCGGAAAAACTTCCTGAATATCTTCTATTTTCAAAAACTAAAGAAATTGGCAGTCCGCTCATCTCAAAGGAGACACCTCCAAGAAATCTATTTGCTTCTACTTCAACTCCATTTCCCATAGAATACATCTTACCATACCCTAAACGCATGAATCCATAATCTAAACCTACTATTCCTTCTTTTCTATCGATAGAGAAAGATATTCTTTTATTTTCACTAAACGAATAATTAAAACCAAACCGAAGAGGAGAATCGAGCTCGAACTCTTCTTCCTCTCCTTTCACTTCCCATTTTTCTAATTTCTGGTAAGGACTATAATAACCTCCAAAACTTAAGGCCCCGAAATCACAATAAAAGCCCAGACCAACCGAATACCCTCTAAAATAGTTGGTGACTGTATCAGCAACATCATAATAATCCGAAGACATATTCACATAACGTAAATCTTCGACTTTTCCATTTAAAAGGTTAATATCCAAACCCCATGAAACAGGACCAAAGGATTTCTTAAGAAATCCGCCAAAATTGTAAATTCCGCCTGATCTAAGAAAATGGCTCGTATAAGTATAATCTCCGTATGAAGTGCTCGTGGAAGCTTTTATACGGGAATCATATAAAACATCAAATTTTCCTCCGACAGAAAAATCTAAAACTATAGGAAGATTAAAGTTAGCAGAAGAAATCCCTCCTTCTGTTTTCGTATAATCATCAGCAAAAATCCGAAAATTCACAAAAAGATGATCCTGTGTATCCGCGAGGGCGGGATTAACACTAACATTTCCCAACACAGCAGGAGATTCTGAAAAACCGTTTCCGCCAACCCATTCTCCGGGCAAACTGTCCGCCAAAGTGGGATTTAAAGAAAATAAAAGAAATATACTAAAATTTATTGTTATCATGGAAATTCTACCCAAATAAATCTCATTTTACAATTTTCAATATTCCCGATAGGGCTAACTCCGATTCCATCTACCTCATCTGTTGATTTAATTTGAATCCTAAAAATACTATCATTAGGAACGCTCCTAAAGAAAGCACCAAGATTAAATTTCATAGAATCATTTTCAAAGGAAGGATAGAAAATATTTGAATTTACAATAGCACTTACGCCGAAAGGTATTGTATCCACGCCCTCAAAAAACAATTCGGCTTTTGCTATTTTGTTTAATAGCGGAGGTAATAAATCCCGTGAAATAAAAAGATTGGTTCTAATACTCAAGCCTCTCCCAACTAAAAGAGAATCGGTAAAAATAGTGTCTTGAAATGGGTTCTTAACAATATAAGCATTCTCAGCGCAACTAACTAAAGAATCCATTAAAGTATCTTCCGTTTCTACCTTTAACTTCGTTTTTTCTGCCGCAAAAGAATAAAAACGATCAGAATGAACGGCTAAACCGTAATCCAAAAGTGCCTTGATTGTCGATTCATCCAGAGACAATGAATCCCCTAAAAGTATTAATGAATTTGTATCAGTATCAGGAGAATCGACGGGTACAGGGTACATTGCGGCAACTCTTATAGGATTCAATGTATCGATAAGGGAATCAATATCACTCCACAAATACACGGAATCTTCATACCATTCTTTTTTTAACTTGTATAGAGTCAACTCGCAAGTACAGGTATCCGATACAAAACGAAGGGAAAGGCTATTGAAACTTTCAGGAACAGTATCGAATTTCATTATCGAATAAGAATCAAAAATATCTTTTTTTCCACAAAACAGTGAATCCGAACTCCCGGTAGAAATAACACTTATCCTGGTATAACCCGAATCAATCCGTACAATTTTATCATACACAGGTAAAGGATCCACAACATATTCTTTATTGGGTTCACAGCCAACAAAAACCACAATAATTAGCACTAACACAAATACGGTTAATAAAATATTCTTTCTCAAAATGTCGAACCAATCTGGAAATGAGGTTTCCATCGTCTTTCTCCTTCAAATTCATTTAAGTTATATCCCATATCAATACCAAAAACACCCATCATCGGTATTTCAAATCTAAATCCAATTCCTACACCGTAATAAAGATCCATCATATTGGTTTCCTGTAAACTCGAAAAACAATTACCGGCATCAAGAAATATCATCCCGTATCCCTTATTAGCAAAATTTAATCTTAACTCAAGATTATTAAGAAACGCGAAATTACCTCCAACATATCTACTATCCAGATCCGGAACAATATCTTCATCATCATAGCCCCTGAGACCCCAGGATCCCACACCACCAAGCAAAAATCTCTCCAGCAAAGGAACTCTCTTTCCCGAAGGGGCATAAGCGTAACCTATTCTTGTCCTATTCATAATAACCATTTCTTCTGTGAAAACAGGATGAACCTTCCTGGTTTCAAAGGTTATTTTATGATACCTCTTGGTTCCGCCTAAAATACCGCCGGCGTACTTGGTACCCAAAGAATAATAGCTGCCTACGCTCGGAGCTATCTTAGAATCCCTGGAATCATAAACCAGGTTCCCATACAATGAACTCTCCCAGTTAACGCCGACATCATAATCCGCGTATTGACCTGAAGCTTCCACTTTTTCTTTTTCCAATCTATAAGTCAATGACGCGCTAAGATTCCTCTCCCTATTAAGAATTCTACCCGCGGAAACCGAACCGCCTACCTCTTTTACCATATAATAATCGGGATAATCCTCTCTTTCCCGGTAAGTATTGTACAAACTAAAACCGGTAGAAGTCGGAGTATCAAAAAGCCATGGCTGTTGCCAGGATATGGACATATTTTGCAGCGACCTGCCTGTAGAAGTAGAAGCGATAGTTTTTTCGAAAGAACAACTAATAGTTTGACCGGTACCAAATACATTAGGCATAGACAAATTAAATCCACCGGTAAGACCATAACCTCCGGAAAAAGCTATAGACGCACCAATTTGTGACGAAGATTGTTCCGTAACTTCGAGAATCAAATCTATAGAATCGGGAGAAGGAAATTCCATGTCTATCTTCATATCAGCAAAATAGCCAAGCCTAAATATGTTCCTGTAACTATGCATTACTCTGTCTCTTTGGAAAAGTTTTCCTGGGTAAACCACTGTATTTCGCCTTATCACTTTATCATATGTCTTCTCGTTACCTTTTATATTAACGAACCTCACATAAACAGGACTCCCTTTATCTACATATAAATCGATTTCCACTAACGAATCTTCCACGATACTATAGTCAGGTAAAATTGTCGGACTTAAATATCCAAACTCGGAATAAAACATAGAAAGATCTTCCATTGTTTTTTGTATCTTACTTTCATCGAACAACTCACCTTTCTTCCACTTTAATTTACTTGAGATAAAACCAAGGTCTTCGGTCCCCTCGAGATGAGTCTCTCCAAAATAATAAAGCCTTCCTTCATTTACTAAATAATTTATAATGGCCTTATTATCCTGATAATCCACGTAAAAAGAATCCACTTCCGCGCTCAAATATCCGTGTTCTCTATACAGTGCTTCTATCTTTGGTATATCAGATTGCAATGAATCTAATTTCAAGCCATTATCCCTCCAGAAAAGATACCAGGGTTTAGTCTTATTCGCAAGAACCGTGGAAAGAGTATGATCCGAAAGTCCTTTATTATTAATAAAATTAATTTTATGTACCTTATACTGCGCTCCCTCATTAATTGTAAAAACCACATTCACTCCGTCTTCCTCTTCTTCTTTAGAAATGGAAATTTCTGTTCCCGAAAAACCTTTTTCCTGGTATAAATCATATATTTTTTCTTTAATCCTGTGCAATCTATAATCGGAAAGCATAGCAGGCGGTGATAAATCAACTAATGAAGAAATATCTCCATCGCTCAATTTATTATTGCCTTCAAATTCCAGGGATTTTAGCCGGGGATTTTCGGTAACCTCGATTACAATTCTTACTCCTCCCCCTTTGCGTCTGGCATTAAGTTCCACATCAGAAAAAATACCGGTCATATAAAGACTTTTAACCGCTTTTATTCCTTGTTCCTTAGTTAATAATTCCCCTACCTTAAAACCGGAAGAACGCACGACCAGAGAAGTATCGACTTCCTCGACTCCTATCACATCCACCTCTACAATTACTTCTCCGTAAGGGAAAGCAAATAAAAGAATTAATCCAAACATAACGCCCCAACAATAATGTGTTTTAGTATAAAGTCAAGGGTAATATAAAAAGACAAAGACAGGATTAATTTGATGTTCATAAAAACCCCAAATCGACTAATATGCCCCTTTACCGAAAAAAATCGTATGAGGTGTCTGACTTAACAAATGCGCATCGAGGCACAAATTTCTGTTCTCCGCGTAATATATGTCAAGAAAACAAGATTTAGCGAAAGACAATCTTGCCCTTCCGAAAACCTGCCATACACCCGTAACGCCCTGCTTTACCGAAAGTCTTTTACGGTGCCACTCGGAATATTGTTTTACCTCATATTCCATAGGTGGCCTCGGACCAACCAAAGAAAGTTCTCCTTTAAGGACGTTGAAAAATTGAGGAAACTCGTCGACACTTGACTTTCTTAATATTTTCCCCCATGAAGTCACTCTCGAATCATTTATCAATTTAAAATTAAGCCCTTTTTCTCCATTTATGCATTTTTTTACGAATTCCTTATGCGGCTCCTCGTCAGAGGACACTATCATAGAGCGAAATTTTAACATATCAAATGCCTTTCCACCTTTTCTTATTCTCTTTTGTATAAAAAATATGGGGCCTTTAGAAGTCAATTTAATTCCTATCGCCCCAGCAATCATAAAAGGCGAAAAAATTAAAATGGCAAAAATGGAACCGATAAAATCCATTATTTTTTTAACAAAAAGATAAATCTTAGAGCAACCACTCCACCTAAAATAAACAATAGGTATTCCTTCAAGATATGCCCAATAATCAACCTCATCTATACCTAATAAAAGTGGCGCGAATAAAATTATCGGAGATTTCCTCTTAAAATAATATATATAATCGATTAATTCCTGCCAATTTTCAGTAAATGTAGAAAGCACAATAGGAAAACCCTTTTTTACATATTCTTCAATTTCTTTTTCTTTCTCAAATATACCTACTATCTTAACACCTGAAATAGTGTGATATTTCAACCAATCTTCGATACCCTCATAATTACCTTCGGGGGCAAAGATTGCGATTTTTCTTTTAGGTAACAATAAAGCACAAATCGGCAGTAAAACAATTCTCGAAAAATATACAAAAAAAGAAAATACGAATAAAAGCATAAAAACGGAAAAAATATCCTGCGCATGCATCGAAGATGAAATCAATAACCAAATCAAATAAAAAATAAACACATACACAATTCCCTTAGTAGTTCTGTAGATATACCTGAAACGGTTCAAAAAAACCAGATAGTTATATAAATCGAGGTAAGCGAATACAGCGACAACTAAAAAGGCAAAAACAAATATTTCCAAAGGCAGATTTATTATAAATCCGATTACTTCTTCAGGAAAAATCTGATATACTAAAATAACAGAAAACACAGAAAACAGTATATCAAAAAACAAAAGCAGAAACTGCTGTTTTTTCCAAATTATATTAACCTCCCTTTATTATTATTTTAATAATAGACGAATAAACCTCTATATAGTTCCATATTATTTGTGTTTATCTTTATTAGAAATTCAGACAATATAAATAAAACAAGAAATAAAGTTAATATCATTAAGAAACAAAAACTCTCTTCGAAATCAAATTTAATAATTTAATTTTAACTGAAAACTATTAAAAAATAACTTAAATGAAAAACATTTAAAAATAATAACTATACTTAAGAAAAATACTTCGAAACTAAATTATGTCTAAAATTAAAAGTGTCTAATAAATAATTTTTTATAAGCTTTAAACAATTCTTGTTCTGAAAATTTCCATTGTAAGCGCTTTTGTATTCTTTCAACACCATAGGCACTCATCTCTTTCCTTCTATTTTCATTTTCTAATAGTTCTAAAATTCTCTCGGCAAAATCTACTTCATCATTTGCTTTAGCATAAAGAGAAGCTTTCTTGGCTGAATATTTTCCTTCAATCATATCAAATTGGACAATTGGTTTTCCTAATGACATGTATTCCAAAACCTTATTCATAGTAGACTTACTATTGAATTCATTTACAGTATCCGGATTAACACATACATCGCAAGTGGCAAGATATTCTATCATATCTTTATCTGATATTCTTCCGGTAAAATTAACAAAATCGTCCAATTTTAAATTAGAACAGTATTTTTTAAGACTTTCCCACTCCGAACCTCTTCCTATAAGAACAAAAGAAACATCTTTTCTCCCCTTAGTATGAACTATATAATTAATAGATCTAAGCAGATAATCTACACCGTCTTGTTTCCCCATAACTCCCACATAACCTACTAAATAATTTTTATTGCTTTTTAATGAATTATTTGGCAAAATAGACTTGAATTTTTCTAATTTAGGTGCACTTCTAACGATAAATACTTTCTCTGGATTCATTCCTCCCCGTTCCACAGCAATTTTCTTATAAGAAACATTGGGAGCAATAGAAATATCTGCAAGTTTAAAGGTTAATTTTTCAAAAAAAACTAAAAGTATATAAAAAAGATCTTTTCTCTTTCCTTTAGCTAAGTAAAGCTCAGGATTTATATCGTGATGATCAAAAACAAATTTCTTACCAAAAAACATTTTGTAAAATAATCCTACAAGACAAATCAAATCAGGAGGATTGCAAGCATGGATAACGTCAAAACCGTGACGAAAATAAACTTTTAATGATAGAAAAAACTCCCAAAAAAGAGCCGTCAAATATTCAAAACAATAGCCTAAAGAGGCTTTTACTTCTAACGGGAGAAAATGACGGTAAATATGAATACCATCGATCACTTCATATCTTTTCTCATAGCCCTTACTCTTAGGGCAAATAATAGAAATTTGATATCCTTTTTTCTTTAAAGAAGTCGCCTCCTGCCAAACTCTCCTGTCAAGCGGAACAGGTAGATTCTCTACGATAATCAATATTTTATTTTTATTTCGTATTTTATTCAATAAAATCTCACAAAAAGTTTTTTTTAGATATAACAATAACTGATATAAATATATGTTTGGGATTCACCTCCCCCAAAAAGTTTTCTACCTCATTTCTATCTGATATCAATTTATTTAAACCCTTCATTTTCAGTGTTGATAATAACGATTTTAAATATAATGTCAAGCCAAAGCATTAGATTTCGTATATCAGTTTTTAATTATATTAAAATATATTTAAATTTTGGAACAACTTGAAATTTATTGTTTTCGAATCTTCACTCTTGTATTTAACACCTTTTCTTTTTTCTTAAAGAGATCATCCAATTTTTCTCTTTCAAAGCTAACAAAAATAAAAGTAAGCAACTTGACTTCTCCCTCAAAATTCTTTTCTCCTCTTACGGACCATGTCGGATGCTTAACCCCAAACTTTTTGGATTGCCAGCCTAATATAGGATCTGTAGAACCTCTCAGTAAATTAAATTCCCAATTTTCATTATCATTTAACAAGTAACAATAATAACCTTTACTTTTTATTTCCAAACAATTTTTTGCTAATTTTTCTACCTCACATTCTTTATCTAAATGAAAAAACTGTTCAAGAAAATGCTTATCCTTCGCTTTTAAGAAATCCTCAATAATAAAAACTTCTTCTAGCTTATCAAAAAATATCTCTCTTTCATGAACCACAGGATCTTTAAATCTAGAATAACCATCATGATAACCTCTAACAACATCGTATTTCTCTGTGAATTTCCAATTTTTGACGTTAGCTTCCGCTTTTCTGTCCCATAAAAACGGGCCTCCAATAACGGATTGATTCTTCTTATCTATTCTGATAGTATTATGAGCTGATGTCCCTCTAAAATAATCCCGCCATTTTCGGTTAACATGGTAGACAAATGTACCGGGATCAATAAAAATAGGATTTCCGCCTACACTAAGAGTAAAACTCAACGCGTCAGAATGGCCATGAGCGACAATCGAAAGATATCCTAAAGAGCCACAATCAAAAACCATTAATAATTCATTCTCACTACTACCTGAACGAAGTATATAATAACCGCCATCAGGAAACGCTTGCGACTTTAAAAAAGAATTTATCTGATCATCTTCAACAACTAATCTGTCAAATTTCTTCTTCCCGTTTTGTCCAGTAATCCAAAAAGATTTCTGATCAAAATTTTGTGCCTTATATCTAAAATCCGCTCGTTCAAAAACAACAGCTCCTGTAGCCAGAAGAGACCTGCAATTATTAAAACTTTTATTACCATTTAATTTAACTACATATCCATCGTCCGAATCCCCAATATTAGGAACATTTCCTTTACAATCCATAACTGAGAATAAAAATTCCATCATCTTCTCCAAACTTTGCCAGTAACCATCAGGGAATTCTACCCCAGCCTTTCTTCCTAAAAGACCAGATAAAAGAAAAAAATTAAGTACAAAACTTTGATAAGATAAAGCTTGTTCCTTATTTACTCCGTCATTATAAGTTTGTTTTTCTATTTCCTTTACTAAAATATTATAACCCTTCTTCATCCATCCCGCAGCCTTTTTAAAATCCCTAAGAACAATACCGCCAATAAATAATCCTGCTGCTTCACCAATAAGATGATTATTAGCAGAAGAATATTTAGAGCGGTATCGATCAACAAATTCGGCCTGAAGAAAAATATATTTTATTATATCTAACAATAATTTTTTATCTAAATTTTGAAAATCCGCAATAAAACTTATGGATACGATCCAGGAAATAATTCTTATAGAAAGTTCTAAAGGGCTGGTCCAATTTACTCCGCAATAAGGTGGATTTGATACCATCCAACTTTTCAATTGAGAAAATACTTCTTCCGCATATTTCTCTTCTCCTGTAAGGAAGTAAGCTATACCTAAAAGGGGGAGATGCTGGTGTCGATTTAATTCCCAAACATATTTAATATCAACTATTCCAGAATTTTTCGTATCAATATTATTCCAGAATTTTTTAGGCCATTTTTTACCTGTTTTATAATCTAAATGCCAATCGATTTCCTTACTTAAAGAAACTTTGCGATAATCTAAAAAATCAAATTCGTGACGTAAAATCGCATCTGTCTTTTCTATTATATTTTTTTCGCCTTCAGGAAATGTTTTCCGAAACAATTCCTTAATATCGTTTTTATTATTCTTAAGAAATAAATTTTTAAGATTTTCCAAGAAATTTTCTTTACGAGAAAAAATTTCTTTTTCTATACTTTGCCATCGTTTTCTATCCAACGGAGAACCAAACAAAAAAAGAAACAATTTCTGTTTCTTTGCATAAATATTGTTATTCATTCTCCACAAAAGCTCAGGCAAGGACATTGCCTGAGCTCTATTAATATACCAATGTATTTTTTTATTCATTTAAATTCTCAGAGAATAAAAAGTTTAATAAACATTTTTACAGAAAAGACTATATAATAATTGAATGAAAAAAATACTTTCCTTTACCAACAAATGCCTTCATAATTTTCCCAATTCTTAAATTCATTTCCTATGTTAATCAGATCGACAATATATTTATCCTTGATCGAGCTTCTTTTGTTGTTAATATATTCATTAAAAGCTTTATCATAATATGATATTACAATCAATTCAGAATCTTCAACAAGCTTATTGATATCGTCAACAAGAATATCTACAATATGGGGTATTTTTACGTATAACATCTCTTTATTCTTTCCCATTAGTCGAGTAAGGTTAATATATTTATCATAAATTTTAACTTTGTATCCTTTCCCGATTAATCTCTCAATAAGTTTTAAGGAAGGACTGTACCTTATATCATCAGTACCCTGCTTAAAACTTAATCCTAAAAAACCAATTTTCTTCTTTCCCTTCGAAACCATAATATCAAATGCCTGTTTTATATGGACTTCATTACTTTTATCGATTGAAGAAAGTACCGGTATTTGAGTGTATTTATCATGAGCAAGAAGGTTTAGAGCTTTTAAATCCTTAGGAAGACATGATCCCCCATAAGCAAAACCTGGTTTAAAATAGTAAGGTGATAAATTAAGTTTTTCATCCTTACAGAAAATCTCCATAACTTTGGCACTATCAATATTAAGCTTTTTACACACCCTACCTATCTCATTGGCGAAAGAAATCTTTAAAGCATGAAATGAATTGTTAACGAATTTTATTATCTCCGCGACCGAAACATCTACTTCCACAATCTCCCCTTTAATATCCTTATAAAGTTCATGAAGTATTTCAAGCGCTTTTTTACTTTCGGAGGCGATTAATGTATAAGGCGGATTAAAGAAATCTTCTAAAGCAACTCCTTCTCTTAGAAACTCGGGATTTGAGGCAACAGCAAAATCTTTATTCTTTACACGACCAGATATCTTCTCAACAAGTTTCCCAATCTCAACATTAGTACCTGGATTTACAGTGCTTCTTATAACGATTACATGGAAAGACTCTTTCTTTTTTAATACCTCTGCTATCTGTTTAGCTACTGCAAATATATGAGATATATCCAGATGACCGTTAATATCGCTCGGCGTCCCAACTGTTATAAATGAAATACCGGAGTTAAGAACCGCATATTCGTATTTCAAAGTAGCAGAAATTAAATTTTTATCTAAACCCTCTTTAATAAGTTCACTTAAACCTTTTTCTATAACGGGAGATTTCCCCTGATTTATTAGGCATATCTTATCACTATTGATATCTACACCAATTACACTATGTCCTAATTTTGATAAACAACCCACACCGACACAACCGACATATCCAAGCCCAAATATACTTATTTTCATTATATATTCCCTTTCATTATTTTTGTAAAAAATTTGATAAAGTTCAAAATACCTTTTTTTTATTTATTTAATTTAAATTACCTCATCTACGTTTTCATCTATAAACAAGCATTATATATTAAAAGTTATTTAATAATAGAAAAAACTGCTTTCTTGTCAATAGCTTCTTTTACTTAATATGCAAAATAACCGGCAATTTTATTTTTTATAAAACACTTTCTTGATCAATAAAGAAATAGAACTCAATGTTCTATTTTCATTGATATTTCCACAAAAGGAATTTAACCTTTTAGAAATCTTATTGTTTATAACAAAACATTTCTTTTGCTATGTCTTAACATTTGTAGTTCTCTTAAACAAAATAAACTAAAAGAGTAAACTAAAAACTAATAGACATAGAAAACCTAAAAACAACCTTGGGATTACAGTCCATACAAAAAATAGACGTAATATTGTATGAAAATTTATTTAAATATAACATTTTTTTGAGATGATAGCTTTATAGAGATGGCGAGATTGTCTCTTTTGAAATTTACGCAAATTTTTATTCTAAAATGGAGATAAAAACTGAATAGTTGACTTTTTGCTACCTTTTTATACTATAATGACGAGAAAAATGGAAAGAGAGTTATATTTTACATCATTAATGTAACAAATAATGAAAACCTCAAACAATTTATTTCCTTCGACTAAAAAATGGTTAAACTGAAATCTTTTATTAAAGACTTCTCTATTGTTGCTATAGGAAACACATTATCAAAACTACTAGCTGCAGTATGCGTTATTATTATTGCACGATACTTAGGCCCAGAAGATTTTGGTAAATTTTCAATCTTATTTTCCATTATGGTGATAATTTCATCTGGATTAACAGGTTTAGATATAACCTATGTATATAACAAAACTGGCAAATCTAATAAAATCAAATTTTCGTATCATACTTATGTTTCATCCAAATTTTTAATAGCTATAACAATTGCAATTATAGGAATTACCTCTGTACAATATTTAAACAAATATATATTTCATAATGAAGTTAGCACAGTCGGATTAGTAATAACTTTCTTCTCTGCACTAAGCTTCATTGCATTTACACAAACATACACGTTTTATCAAGCAAAAGAGGACTTTGTAAAATATTCATGGACAAGGATAATATTCAATTTTCTGGTACTTCTAATCGCGTTTATTTTTATTTACTCAAAAACTAACAAATACTATATATTTACAATACCATACTTGATAACTGGTTTTATAATTTTTTTAACGTTCTTTTTATTTAATAAAGAAATCTTCATCTTCAAAAAAAATTTATCATTAATAAACTTTTATAAGACAGGAAAATGGATAATTTTATCCGAAATCTGTTTTGTTTTAATAACACGATTAGATTTCCTAATACTTTCTCACTACATCAAAGGTGAAATATTAGGATTTTATTCCGTTGCTTTAAGAATTATCAATATTTATCTTATGTTTACAGCAGCTTTTAGCGCAATTATGTTACCTAAAGCTAGTGGAATTAAAAATAACAATCAAGTAACTGAATTTTATAAAGCTAGTTTCTTTTTGTTTTTGTTTTTAACTTCTCTCAATATAATCTTAATATTTTCGAGTAACATAATAATTCGAATATTATTTGGAGTTCAATACTTACCTTCGGCTCAATTTACTCAACTACTATTAATTGCATATATACCTTTTACATTATATCAACCTTTCCGATATCTGACTTACACATTTAATAAAACACATATTTTATTTTTAGTTCCTTTTCTGCAAATTATCTTGTTACTGACTATAGGCCCTTTTTTTATAGATAGATTTGGTCCTAAAGGCATAATTATAGCAAAGACAACTGTATTCATAATAGGATTTATCATATTTTTTTCTTCTGTGATCAAAAGGAAAATTTCTGATTAGAAATTTATTAAGCAACAAAAAATAATTTGTTTATTTTGTAAGATAAAATTACTTAAATTTTTCTTAATAAAAACAAGGTTAATCCCTTAAATAAAGGGGATGCCTTTATTAGGTGGGGTTGTTTTTTTTATAAAGAATTGTAAAATGAAATTTAAGGGAAATTAAAAGTAAAAGTAGGGTAAAAATTTTTAGTATAAATTAATTAAATTACCCTATAAAAGATAGAAGATATTCTAAGAAAATACTAAGCAGAAGCGAAACGATTGCAGAAAGTAAAGGAGATCAGCCAAATTAAAAAGGAAAACTTTATTGCTGTAAATTAAAAGATCGAATTTTAGCATGCCAATAAATATTAATAATTTAAAAGGAAAAAAGATAGCACCTTCTCAGAAATTTATTGAATATTTCAAATTAACTATAGGTGAACACAACTATAGATATTTGATAGGTCATATTCATAAATTAATATGGAAAACATTAAATTATCATAAAAAAGGAGATAAAAACGACATTTTTATATTCACATCTGGAAGAAGTGGTGGCACCTGGTTAACAGAAATGATATGCACAACAAGAGGTATGAGATATTCTCTAGAACCTTTATCATTAGAGTTGAGCTATAACTCTAGGGCAAAAAATTTGTCTGAATTAAGGGATGGATATAATTTCGTGGATGATAGTAAGGACCTTCAACTTCTTAAAAATTACTTTAATGATATCACTAATGGCAAAATCGACATACAGAATCCATGGAAAATAAATAAACCTTATTTCAATATTTTAACGGACAGAACCGTATTTAAAATTTGTAAAGCTTTACCTTTAATTGATTGGTTCTATAAAAATTTTCAAGCATATTTTATATATTTTTTTCGACATCCTATTGCAAGCGCACTATCTATGAAAGAACATAATTTTCGTTATGAAATCGAAGATTACCTCAATAATTCATACTATCGAAAAAAATACCTGAATTATGATTTATATAAATTAGCAAAAAAAACTAACTCCGAAGGCTCTCCCATATTAAAATATATTTTACGCTGGACACTTGAGAATATTGCTCTTCTTAGGTTTTTTTTATCTAAAGAACGAAAAAATTTCTTTTTTTTAAGTTACGAAGAATTAGTAACAAAACCAATAAATTGTATCAATTATCTTTCCCATAATTGCGCTTTAGATAAATATAAAATGATAGATTATCTAGGAATCCCCTCAGCTACAACTATGAAAAATTTTTCCTCTGATACTTATGGACCTAATTCACAGTTAATAAAGAAATGGCAAGAAAAGTTAGATAATAAAACTATTACAGATTGTTTCAACTTAATAAATTCATATGGGATCTCTATATACAGTGAAAATTCACTATTGCCAAAAGAAGATTTTTTAATTTCTTAATATACAGCATAAAGTTCTTTAATAATCCCCTAATGGGTTTGTTAGATTAATTAATTATTTTTTTAAAACATTTTCAATTACTTATTACAAAGTTCTTTATAAATAGTTGACGATCGTCTTGATAATCTTCGGCACTTCTAACCAAAAATTGAAGTAAATATTATCACCAGTTTTTTTCGAGAAACCGCTCAAAATTAGTATAATTAAAAATCGGCTCACAAGAGAAAAGCCATTTAACTTGACAAAGAGATGCAAGATATTATTATCCCTAAAAATTAATAATAATAACTTATTTAGGTTTATAATAACTAATGAAGAAATACTATAAAATTAGTAAATATAGGAAATTTTAAATATATGATAAAAACTAAAATCTTAAAAGATAAAAAACTATTAGTGCTTACTCAATGGTTTCCATCGCCAGATTTCTCTTATTCTTCTCCATTCGTTTATGATTATGTTTTTAATATCTCAAATTTTTTCGCGGAGGTGTATGTATTTTCTTTGATTCCTAACATTCCATATAAATTATTAAACCGCTTTCCCTTAAATATAAAAAATTACTTAGGAATTAATAAAAGATGGCATAAACAAACTGAAAGTCCTACATTTGGAAAAAATTACACAAAAGAAAATGTCAATGTCTTTTACATAAAACATTTCCCACTTATATTTAAATTCAGAAGTTTTAGGAGCCTGTATGCTACTTATTCAAAAATGATTAAAATAATTAAGGAAAAAAATATTTCAATCGATCTCATTCATGCCCATTTCTTGTATCCTTCTGGTTGTTTGGGAATGTTGACTAAATCAAAATTAAATATACCTTTGGTAATTACCGGTCATGGTAGTGATATACATACATTACCATTTAAAGGAAAAAAAATAAAAGGGATCTTAAAAAAAACAATTAAAGCTTCCGATATTGTATTCTCTGTAGGCAAGGGAAACAAAAAAATATTAATAGATTATCTTGGGGCAGACGAAAAACGCACCTTTATAATGCCTAATTCCGTAGATCCCAAAAAATTTCATAAAATGGAACTAGACAAGGTAAAAGAATTACTTAGAATTCCTGCAGATAAAAAGATTATACTTACTATCGGAAATCTTTTGGAAGAAAAAGGTTTAGATTACCTTATTAAGGCCGCAGAAAAACTCTATAAAAAAATAAAAAACATTAAATTTATAATTATTGGTAATGGACCTCAATACAAATACTTAACTTCGATGATAAAAAAACTAAATCTTAAAAAAGTAGTAAATATTTTAGATCCTATGCCGCAGGACGAACTGCGACTATGGTTAAATGCTTCCCATGTTTTTGTATTGCCAAGCCTTAAAGAAGGACTTGGAATGGTCCAGATAGAAGCGATGGCATGCGGTAAGCCTGTTGTAGCAACAAGAAACGGAGGAAGTGAAACAATAATTACTAATGAAAATTTGGGGATTCTTGTCGAATCAAAAAATTCAGATGAACTTGCCAAAGGTATTTATCAAGCCCTAAATAAATCGTGGAATAGCAAATATATTATTTCTCATGCAATGAAATTCACACCTTCAAAAATCTCTAAAGAAATTGCATATATATTTTCAAATCTACTAAGAAATACTGAATAAAAACAAAGTACGCTTGATTTATTACCTGTATGATTATTAATTTTATTGAAAAAGGTAAGCATGGTCTGATCTTCATAAAAGAATAAATAAATTTTAACGCTATACTATTCCTTAGGAGTACACTCCATCAATTGTACTATTAAGTGTTTCAATAACCCTAAGTCCATTTCCAATATTTAAAAAAATCTCTGTATTTTTTCTGCCCCTTTGATATAAGAAAACATTAGTTTTTCACATGTTTTTACCTAAACAATTATATTTTCGCATCCGCTTCGCTCTTTTGCTTAACTATATGTTCTAATAATCCTACACCTGAGAATAATAAAAAAGCATGAAGCGAAGAATTATATACTTGACATGCAACGGATTCAATCAAATATTGAATAAACATTACATTGTATCCTATTATTAATCCTTTTAAATAAGGTTGTATATTACTATATTTCGAAAGATTCCATAAGTGTCTAAATATCATAAAAAGTATCAGAAAAATAAGAATTAACCCAAAAATACCATATTCTCCTAAAATGAATGGCCAATATGTATCTGTAAAAAATTGAGATAAATTTACTCCATACTCTCTATAAACCGGACTCTTTGTAATAACAGATACATAGCTACCATACCTTCCTGGGCCTTCTCCCAACAATGGCTTATTTTGGAAAATTTTATATGCACCGTAGTAAAGCAGATAACGGGGCTGAATGAAAGCTACATTACCATATTCCACTTTTGTACTTTCAACAATTTTCGTAAATCTATTATAGAAAATGCCAAAAAATATAACAACAAGAATAAGCCCAATATAAATATATTTTTTTTTGATTTGTAACTTTCTATAATTTAGAAATATAAATAAAACGCCTAACATTACCCCTATCAAAGATCTTCTAACGCTTGAAATTATAATTCCTAAGAAGAATATAATAGAAAAAACCAACCACTTTTTTTTATGCACACCGAAGAATAAACCTATTGAAAGGGAAAACCCTATTGCCATTACAAAACCAAATATACCATGATGGCCAAATATTGAGGAGGCAACTCTTACACCTAACCTAGATTGTTGTGGGAGGAATGGAATATCGAGACCAATATATTGCAACAGCCCTATAAAAAATATAACTACCAAAGAATTCAAAAGAGTTTTATAATAAATAATTATATCTTTCTCACTATAGCTTAGATTTTTACCGATCCAATATATGAAAAAACCTTTTAATGTAATAAATATTGATATAATTGCCCAAAAAATTGATATACGATTAACAAGAGCCGATACTATCCCTATCAAGCAAAATGCGAGCGCTGACATTTCTAAACCAGTACTTTCAACTTCCCACTTATCACCTTTAAAACGATATAATAAAATAATAATTACTAAAATTAACCAGATAAATTCATCAGCTCTACGAACAATAGTTACTAAAACTTCGGGAATACCTACAATTTCCATATTAAAGGTTAAAACCGATTGGAATAAAAGATAAAGAATTAAATACAAAAAGGTCAATTCAACATCCTTAAAGAAAATATAGACAAAAAACAATCCAAATATGCAAGCTAATGTATTAAAGGGACTTACAGAACAAAAAAAACCTAATATTATTGAACATATAGATAGAAAAAACCAATTCTTCTTTACTATAAAATTGTTTATACCGTAAATCATGCTATAATTTTTGTTCTAAAATAAACAAAAAGAAAACCAAAAATCAAACCCAAAAATCCTGCGATCGCCATATTAAGCCTAACTTTTGGAGCAGACTTTTTTTCAGGAATAACAGGTTGATCAATAACCTTAATAAAAGGTTTTTCTACTGCTAATTCTAAATCCTCCATTATTTTCACAAGATTATCTAAATAGAAAACTGCAATATCCCTGCTAAGTTTTGGAGTCTTAGTAGTGACATAAACGGTTATTGTCCCCTCAAGCTCACCCAATTCCACCTGAACCATTTCTTCCGTTACATAATCTATTGCCTCTTCATTATATTCGAAATTATATAAATCTTTAATTCCGAATTTCCCAATAACATCTAAAGACATCCTATCACTCTGAAGTAGTGTTATTATTGCCTGAGCACCAATAGATCCTCCAGAAAGATCAAAACCACTAAGTGCACCGAATGGACTTGCAGTAATAGTACCTCCTGCTGCAACTTCAGGCGCCAACATTTTCGAATAAGAAGTATAGGACTTCGGCAATAATAAACTTACAATCATAGTAATAAGTGTTGGACAAAAAAAAGATAAAAATAATAACATACGTTCTTTTTTCAAAATTCTAAAAAAGTCTAATATATCTATTTTGTTTTCCATTCTCCCTCCTAATTTTCCATATTATTTTCATATAAGATATTTATAGTTGATTGGCAAAGAATAACTTTATTTACTCCTAAAAACTAATATCTTTAAAAAAAGTTCTCTCTAAATTTGTTTGTGCACGCAAAATTTCATCACATAGAAATAACCTCATACACATTTTCTAAAATCGTTCAAAAAACAAAAAAAGTTGTAATTAAATAAAAAACGCATAGATTTCTAATTTCTCTCCTTAATTATCTGATTATTAAAAACAATTTTATTTTATTCATTTTATCATTTTATAATAAGTAAGTATAAGCCTTTGTCAAGATTTAGAATTTTCTCGAATTTCACTATTTTTTCTACACGCAATCAAAGAGGTTTAAATACTTAAAAGTTCGCATTGGAAAAACTCCTGAATCCCAAAATAAAATCCAAATAAGTGGTAATGCTTTTCGGTCCCACCTCGCATGCTTTTTATAAATTCTATTTCTGTTTGTAGTGATTATTAGTTTTGATTTATATCTGCAGACAATATATAGCTTTTTATAGTGTAATAAGCGTCATACGGATTATTATTGTTATCAATAATTGACCAAGTGCCATGAACAAGTTGTCTGTGATATCTGGTAGGTATATAAGATGTATCATCGGGCTTCGTTCCAAATTCGATTCTTGGCGGATAGGCATACCTGTTTGGTGTGTTAGAGGCATCGTAAAAGAATACTTTTAGATTTTTTAAGAAATGAGGCGTGTTAACGATGGAATCCAAAAATTCAGAATAAAGAGAATCTTGTCTTTTTTCTGTGTGCAAATAGTCTGCATCCCAAATATCTAATATCCTTAAGGTATCACTAATTGCTAAGGCGGTATCTTTATTCCTGTATATTAAATTTCCTCCATTATATATAATGGTATCTTTTGCATAGTTATTAGTCCTATACTCAAGAATAACAGAATCTCCAACATTTAAAAAAGTATCTATCATTATTGAACAAGGTTTTTCGTAATTATTCCCTCTTCTTACCAAAACGTAATCCCAAAAAGCTTCTCCAGTGTTTGAAGAGTAAGTTACGCAGGTGGATAAAGGACAGTATTTTCTCGTACCTCTTTCAGCTCTGAAAAGATCGGTACGATTAAAGCCGGTTTCGGTTATCCAGATCGGTTTATCTTCCCCGACAATTTTTCTTAATTCTCTTGTATATTTCATAAAGTTACTCGTATTATTGTATATATGATGAGAAATTATATCTATTTTATTTAATCCTATAGAATCTACAATAAGACTACTAATGGCCTCCTTCCAACTTCTATATCCAAAATTGTTTACTTCTATCGAATTATTTATTGTATCAAAGTATATCCATTCAAAAGGTCCTTTACGAGTTGTCATACATGGTCCCAAGATTTTTGAATTAGGATCTGCTTTTTTTATAGCTACTCTGGTAGATTCAAACATTTCAACGAATTGTTCGGGAGTTCCTAAAAAATATTTTTGATAAGGTTCGTTCATGCATTCCCAGCACTTAATTGGAATAAGAGAATCCAAGCCTGGCATATCGTTTTCCCCAACCCCATCATACCTCTCAACGAGCTTAGTTACATAAATTTTGTAATTTTCCCAATGTTGAGGATTTGGTGGATAACGAGATTTGTTTGTCCAGTTTAAAGATTTTGCATTAGGGTGTTGAGCCCAAGCTGCTGTGTATCCAATTGAAGGCAGTAAATGTAAGCCTTTTTTTCCAGCCCATTTTACAAGGGAATCTTCAGTGTCGAAGTTCCATTTTCCTTTCTTATTTTCGACATCACACCATCTAAAAGCAAATTGTGCTCTCCACCACTTTATTCCAGTTTCGGCTATCAAGTTCATTGACGCTTTGTATTTATCTTTATATTCTTTATCATCATTAAAGGAATAAAATTGTTCGTAAACGCTGTAGTTCATTCCAAAGGAATTTCCGTAATCTTCGCTATCAAGCGATAGTCCGTAGGAGAAAATTAAAATAAAAACAAAAATTTTTACTCTTTTATGCATTACAAAAATTATTGTAAGAAGAAAAAAAATTTTGTCAATGGTATGATAGTTTATATTTCAATTTTATTACTTTTTGCCTTATTATGCGAAAAGGAGGTTTTCTGTCAACACCTTTTCTATTAAAAAATACTTACATTCTAAGGGTTTTCGCACAGACTTTTGGCACAAAAATATGTTTTATAGATAATATTTTCACTGGTTTTTACTTTAAATACAAAAAATAGGGGTTATCCACTTTTAAATCCTCTATAAATTTTAATATATCTGGATTATATTAAATTCTAAGGTAAAAAATCATAAAACTCCAATTAAAATTAACCTTATTTTCTTATTCTTATCACAGATAAATATCATCATAATAACTTTTAATTAACTCAATACTTTCACTTGACTTTTAAATCATCTACACTATATTGCAACCGATGAAACAAGTAATTCAGGATTTCAAAGACGGTAAAATTAAAGTAATAGATGCTCCACAACCTAACGCGGAAAAAGGATTTGTGATTGTCAGAAATAGATTTTCTGTAATTTCTTCAGGGACAGAAAGAAGAACAGTAAACACAGGTAAAAAAAGCTTAATTGGTAAAGTACGGGCAAGACCCGACCTTGCTCAAAAAGTAATAAATTCCGTAAAGAAAGAAGGTATTGCTTCTGCTATGAAAAAAGTAAAATCAAGATTAGATGAATATAAATTACTTGGATACAGTTCTTCTGGAGAAATTATCGAAGTTGGAGATGGAGTTAGAGATTTTTCCATTGGAGATAAGGTCGCTTGCGGAGGCACTGGATATGCTTTACATAGTGAAATAATAAAAGTTCCAGCTAATCTCTGTACTAAATTCCTAGATAACGTAAATTTTGATGAAGCAGCTTTCGCCACTCTAGGGGCTATTGCGTTGCAAGGCATAAGGCAGGCAGATGTTAAAGTAGGTGAATTTGTTGGAGTAATAGGATTAGGACTTATAGGAATTTTAACTATTCAAATATTAAAAGCATCAGGCTGTCGGGTCATGGGCGTCGATATTAACAAAGATTCAATAACTCTAGCTAAGAAATTTGGAATGGATAAAGGAGTTCTCCTAAATGATCAAGATATTTCTATTAAGGTAAAAAATTTTACAAAAGGTTTTGGTTTAGATTCAGCAATTATTACAGCAGCAACAAAAAGCAATGAACCTGTCAAACAAGCAGCTCATCTCCTTAGAGATAGGGGCAAAATTACAATTGTTGGTAATGTAGGTATGAAAATAGAAATGGACCCTTTCTATTTAAAAGAACTTGGATTGACGCTCTCTCGCTCATACGGACCGGGCAGGTACGATTGTGTATATGAGGAGAAAGGTATTGATTATCCTATAGGATATGTAAGATGGACAGAACAAAGAAACATGGCAGCAATTATAGATTTAATCGCTCAAAATAAATTAAATATTAAAGATATTATAACACATAAATTTTCAATCGAAGATGCTTTAAAAGCATATGATTTAATTCTCAATGGGAAAGAAAAAATCTTGGGCTTTTTATTTGAATATAACGCGAAAGAGATCAAATCAGATACAAAAATATTTTTAAGTGAAAAAAAATATTATCCTGAAAAGGTTTTAAAGGCTGGAGTTATAGGCGCCGGGAATTTCGGTAAAACATATATAGTTCCACCATTAAAAAGAAATAAAAATGTAGAATTAGTGGGGATAGCAACTTCACATGGAGCAAATGCTGTAAACGTAGGTAAAAAATTTGGATTCAAGTATGCCACTGCGAATTATAAAGAAATACTCAACGATAAAAACATAAACACAATCTTCATACTTACAAGACATAACTTACACGCTGGTCTTGTTTTAGAAGGATTGAAAAATGGTAAAAATGTTTATGTAGAAAAACCTTTAGCATTAAACACCATAGAATTAGAAAAAATAAAGAAAGTTTTGAGTGAATCTAAAGGTAGATTATTGGTCGGTTTTAATAGAAGATTTTCTCCGCATTCTATCAAACTAAAAAACTTTATTGGTAAAGAACACGGACCTATGATTATGCATTTTAGGATTAACGCAGGGCAGTTGCCTCCAGACCACTGGCTTTGTGACCCTGATATAGGCGGAGGAAGAATAATAGGTGAAGGTTGCCATTTTGTTGATTTTCTTAGATTTCTATCGGGTTCCAATATAAATAACTTAATTGCAAAATCAAATTTTGAAAAAGATAATAAAGTAATAGAACTCGAATTCAATGATGGCTCAATTGGGACAATAATATATACTACAATAGGCGATATCTCTTATCCGAAAGAACGGATAGAAGTTTTTGTCGATGGGAAAGTTGGTATAATTGACAATTTCAGAAAAACAATTTTATCCGTAAACGGTAAAAAAACATGTTTCAAGACAAGAGCACAAGATAAAGGACATACAAATGAGATCAACTCATTTGTAGAAAGTATTGTTAAAGGTACAAAATCACCTATATCGCCAGAAGAACTCATAGAAGTAAACAAATATACAATTAAAGCCGAAAAGTCTTAGAAATTTTGTATTATTTGTTAATATTGTTTAACTCAATATCCTAAAAATCATAGGAATTATTTACATATAATTAGCTTTCTCGCTAACTGCATAAATAAGAATCTTTTATTATGCCCTAAAAATCTTATTGCTTTTAATATCGGAAAGAGCGTTACGTGTATCTACTACAATAGAAGAATTATCAACGATATTTTTGTAATCGATATTGGAATGGTCGGTAACAATAATAACCGCGTCCTGTTCCTTTAAAAGTTCCTCTGATAATTTTACCGAGCTCATCACTAAATCGGTCTGCCTCATGTTATATATTTCGGGAATATAAGGGTCAAAATAGGATACCTCTGCCCCACCTTCCTGCAAAAGCTCAATTATCTTAATCCCCGGAGACTCTCTGGAATCGTCGATATTTTTTTTATATGCAACACCAATAACAAGAACCTTAGAACCTTTGAGAGATTTTTTATTCTTATTCAATGCGGATATAGTTTTCATTACAACATATTCCGGCATCATTGTATTAATCTCACCGGCAAGCTCGATAAATCTTGTATTTATACCGAATTTCCGGGCTTTCCAGGAAAGATAAAAAGGATCTATGGGAATACAATGCCCTCCGAGCCCGGGTCCCGGATAAAAAGGGGTAAAACCAAAAGGTTTAGTCTTTGCAGCCTCGATTACATCCCAAATATTTATACCCATTTTATCAAATATAACTTTAAGTTCGTTCACAAGAGCAATATTCACCGAACGATACGTGTTTTCCAATATTTTTGTTGCTTCGGCTACCTCGGCAGACGGGACTTCTACAATTTCGTCGAAAACATTTTTGTAAATCTCAACAACTTTTCTTCCCGACTGCTCGCTAAGCCCACCTACTACCTTAGGAATATTTCTCGTGTTGAATTCTTTATTTCCGGGATCTTCTCTTTCCGGAGAAAAGGCTAAATAGAAACTCATATCTAATTCATGACCAAAGCTTTCAAAAATAGGAAGTAAAATTTCCCTCGTAGTGCCGGGGTAAACGGTCGATTCGAGAACCACTATAGCACCTTGTTTTAAATTCTCCGCGACCGATTTGGCTGAATTCTCTACAAAGGATAAATCGGGCTGACGATATTTATCGAGCGGGGTCGGCACACAAATAGAAACTAAATCGACTCTGTTCAATTGTAGGAAATCGGTAGTCGCGCTAAAAAGACCTGAATTAAACAAATTCTTTACTCTGTCTTCTTTAATGTGTCTTAAATATATTTCCCCCAGGGAAAGTTTATCGATCTTTTTTTCATCTATATCGAAACCGATAGTTTTGTATCCGGCGCGTACAAATTCCATCGCAAGAGGCAACCCAACATAACCCAACCCAATTACTCCAAGAACTTTTTCTTTTCTTTCGTTATTCCCTTCCATAGATTCAATATATTACTAGTTTCCTATGTGTCAAGACTTTTAATCTTACCCACCACCACATTTTCCTACCACACGGTTGGAACGTTAGATCGTTAGCTAGTCAAAAAAAAGGATCCAACGAACCCAAGTTCTAATGTACCAATAGTACTTTTTGGCTAGGGTCTGAGACCTGGTATCCGGTATCTAATAACACCTTGACAGCAAAGACTAATAAACTAACTTTCTCTCGATGAAAGAAGAATTTGAACCAATTCCGTTTTTCGGTCCCGGAAAAAAGGTAATCGACATCGGATGCTGGGATAATATTGAACCTTCGATATCACTGGCATCAAAAGGGACCACCGTTTTCGCTATAGACCGTTATCAGAAAATGAGTCAATTTAAAAACAAACTTATTGATTACGTTGAAAAAAACAAAATCAGTAAAAAAAACGCGGAGAAAATAATTCCTTTAAAAGCGGATGCTGCCCGTCTTCCTTTTCCGGGACAATGTATCGATGGAATACTTTTTCTTTATTCTGTGTCCTGGCTCGAGCAATTCGGAACAGAGCCTCTTATGGCCTACAATGAAGCTATACGAGTTTTAAAAAACGATGGACTCGTAATAATAACGGAAACTAATATTCATCGGGCTGAAGCTCAGGAAAAATTTTTAAATACAATGATGAAAACGGAAAGAAAAGACAATATTGTTATAGGAAGAAAATTCGCCCCTGAAGAAAAACTTTTTTAACCCAACCCACATCCAACCCAAATTATTCTTACCACAAAGACCACAAAGGGCACAAAGCCCACACCATCTCCACTTTTTGATATGTATTTTTAAAACCTTACCTATAAAATTATAGACAAACAACGAATTGCATGAATTACACGAATAAAAGAATTTGTAAGTTTTAACTGACCAACGATCTAACGATCCAACCAGCCAACGGATTAATTTGAGTACTCAAATTAATCTCACCTTCCTACCGAAACTACCGCTTTTTCGATACTTCTCGCGGAGTTGTCGGCATCTTCAATCAATAAAAATACAACATAAAGACCTGTAGGGACTGTTTCATCCTTCCTATCCTTTCCGTCCCAAACCCATTCTCCACTCTCTCCCCCATAGCTTTCTATATTTTCACGCAAAAGATGTCCTTTTCTATCGTAAATCTTTAATGTCACATCATTCCTCATATAAGGAAGATTAAAAGATATAACACATGTTTCATCTATACCATCTCCATCAGGCGTAAAATGCTTAGGGTTAACGGCAAGAGAAACATCTGCTTTCTTATACTCCGCGAACACAGAATTTACAGCTCCGGGTGTTCCACCTTCCGTAACGGATTGACCCCAATTTGTAGGATTATTCGAGGGAATTCCAGGATTAACTCTTTCTAAAGAAAAATTACCATCGGTCTCATCACCGGCATAAACAACCTTATCAAAAATAAACCCATTTTCGTCAAATAAAAGAACACTATCCCCACTATTAGAAAGAGACAAACTCATTTCCAAAAGAGGAGAAGAAATATTTCCATAATAACTTAAAAAACCCACGGAATCTGAAGTCACTATAAAATAATCTCCCGAAAGAATTTCTATCTCCGGAATAGAAACATCTTCCACCTTTAAAGAATTCAGAGAAATATTATATAGAGATCGATTAAAAAGCTCTATCCATTCCGGCGGTTCATAAGGAGCATACATGATTTCATTTATAATAAGCCGAGATACACCATCTCCAATCCTGACTCTTCTAAAAATAGTTTCATTTATCAAATCAAACCCGATAAAATAAACACCATCCGAAGATAACGTAAAATCGAGCAGACAAGCGGAATCCTGCGACACATCTGTAAGAATAAAATTATTAATTAACTCCCCTTCGTCGAGAACTTCATTTCTATTACCATCATCAAAAACCTCTACTGTTCCGCTTAACACTGAATCAAATGGGTTAATCAAAAGAAAAGAAACATTATTACCCATAACCCATAGAGAATCGAACAAAAAATCGGGGGACGAATAAACAGAATTTTGCCTTCCGGGTGTAGAACCCGAAACATCTTCACAGGCTTTCCAATTCTCAGAAACATCACCAGTATTCGGATAAACTCTCTCCACGGAAATGCCATCTCCAGGGTCAAAAGGATTATAATACGTAGAAACCGTATCTTCATCCGGAGAAATAAGAGCGATATTATCCGTGGTTGAAATCCCATTTCCTATTGTCGTATTACCGACCGTAAGCACAAGACACGCAGGAATACCATAAGGCATATAATTTTCACCAGAATCCACATACTCGGGATCCATAATAAGAGCGTATCCTCCGGGCAAAAGCAGCGAATTAAAATCACCGGAAAGAGCCTCAAATGGAACAACCTCATCAATTGCATCAAAATCGGTAATAGTCCAACCACTCAAATCGACCGCGTCCGGGCCCGTATTAAAAATTTCAATAAATTCATTCCTATCCTCAGGAGACCCAACTCCGCTGGAACCCATCGGGTTTGACATTATTTCATTAATACATATAGCCGAATACAACAAAAACAAAAAATACATCTTGACTCATTATAGAAGAAAATTATTGAATGTCAAGAACTCTCCCCAATGGCAAAAATGGAGAACAAATACGTTTTCCACCACAACCAAATAATAAAAGCGGCAAGCTCAAACAATGTGGATAACTTGTTGGGAAAGTTAACTGACCCTCATAAAGACATAACAGTCAACGATTTAAGCTATATGACTTATCCACAACGGTTTAATATAAACCCCTAATTAATAGGGACTTAACAAAAACTTAAAGTGCTGACGAAAACTATATCGTTTATCTACTCTCGTGTATTGGGTTTTTCCCTAGCGGAAATCCTTCCGCAGAAGATATTGAAATACCACAACTATAAAACAAAAAATTCTTAAAAAAGATTTTTAGAATTTTTTTATGGGGAATAAGCCTAGAGATTTTCTTACCCCAAAAAAGTTAATAAATTGTGGAATATAAGTTATTGATAGGCAATATGATAGAAAACAACCAGACGCAGAGATGGGTTATGACTCCCCGAAATTCAAAAAGCACCCTTCCCATTAAAGAAACCCGGGGTCACTTAACTCCCCCGGGTTCTTATTAAAGCCTATGTTCTCTCTAAAAAGCAGTCTTATTGGGTAAAAATATTGCTAAAGCCCCACTGCAATTGAATCATTAAAAGGTTAACATCGGGTATCTCGGTTTCATAGATTGTTTTCTGTCCCTGGATTTGCAGTATGATTTGAGGTTTATTATTTGCATTTCTAAGGACATTCCAGTTTAAACCTGCGATAATACGCATATGACCGTCATCGTCGATACCGGTATCCGCATCCCACATATCGAATCTGCCGACAATATCAACGTCGATATCCATTAAACTCCTAAGTTTAAGAATTGGCATTAACATAAAACCGCTGCTTTTAATGTCATCTTTATCCTGAAAAAGATATTCTCCCCGAAATTCAAACGGACCATTAGAAAAGCGTCCCAGACCGACTACAGCAAGTTTGTTATCATCGGTTAAATATAGCGCAGAAGCTCCTAAAGTAAGCCCTGATACCGGAAAAACCCTTAAATTTCCCAAAATTTCAGGGTCCAAATCTAAATCGCTGCCTGTACGAGTATATCCTTCACCATTATACATCGCAACTGAATATATTCCTTTATCACCTGGAATATTCCCACATAGAGCAATTCCATAATCCGCGGATTTAGCTACACCTTCCACTTCTTCTAAAACCTGCTCAATCGTAATATATTCCCAATCATAACCGAAACCAAAATAATGCTGAATTATACCGACACTAACTTTAGTTTCCGGTATTGGCAAAATATCGCTAAAACTAAGGTAAGCATACTTCACTCTTACACCGCCACCTGTAGTAGAAGTTTCATCCGAGAAAAAATCGAGATTAAATCTACCATCTATCTTATCTGTAAGAGTAGGTTCAATTCTAAAATAACCCCTTTTTAACGCAAATTCGCTTTGAAGTACATCTCCATCTACAATTTGATTCGTATATCTATTCCATAACAACATAGAGACTTTTGTTTCTCCTACTTCTCCTCCCACCAAAAACAAAGGAGCAAAAACAAAAACCGCAATAATCAAACAAACAAAAAACTTAACCCTTCTCATAAAAAACCTCCTTTAGGTTTCCAGATTTACAATAAACATTACATTTTAAAATTATCCACCAACGAAGATAACAATAGTGTTTCCAACGAAAAATAAAGCATGATTTAAATAGACTATTAATTAGTTATCGATAACTGTCAAGGCTAAAAAAATAATTCCACACGGAGACACAGAGAAACAAATAAAAACACCCTTTCTTCTTGACTTATAGCAAAATACGTTTACATTAAAATCTAAATTAAACAAAGTTTTTATAAGATTTATAGCGAGGTGGATTTGAAGTTATCAGTAGTTATACCGGTTTTTAATGAAAAAGATACTATAAAAGAAGTCATAGAAAAAGTAAAACAATCTCCTGTGAAAAAGGAAATAATTGTAATCGATGATGGCTCTAATGATGGAACACAAAAATTATTACAAGAAGTAAAAAGAGAATCAAGGGATGATTATGATATAAAAATATTGCGTCTCGATAAAAACATTGGAAAGGGACGAGCTATCAAAAAAGGCTTTTCATTAGTAAAGGGAGATTATGTAATAATTCAAGACGCCGATCTTGAATATAATCCGGATGAATATCCTAAATTACTTGAACCTATTTTGAACAAAGAAACAGATGTCGTTTTTGGGTCCAGACTTCTCAATAAAAATAAATCTTCAAGAAAAAACCGATTTTTATATATAGGAAGAATTTCGTTAAGCTGGGCCACAAATATTTTATTCGGCAGTCACCTTACCGACGTTTATACGTGCTATAAATTAATTCCCAATGATTTAATCAGAAACTTAGATATAACAGCAAATGGTTTCGAGTTAGAAGCTGAACTTACCGCTAAAATACTTCTCGCGGGAAAGAAAATAAAGGAAGTTCCTATCAATTATAATCCCCGTTCAAAAAAAGCCGGAAAAAAAATAATATGGATTGATTGGTTTAAAGGCGTAAAAATGCTATTGGTTTTGAGATTAAAAAATAAGGGTTTAAAAAGGATTAAGGAATAAAGTTCCTTGTATTTTATACTTAAAATCGAAAAAATTACTCAGTCATTACAATAACAGGAACGGGATCTTGTGATTCATAAGAAAGCGTAAAACCTTCATTCGCAAAATATTCTATCCACCGGGATTTTTCTTCATAACTTCTACCGCGCTTCAATTCAACAAAGACAAAAGAAATTTTATGATTATTTTTTAGTGAATCCAACTTATCTTTATCTATCTCATCCAATTCAATAAGTTTTACTCTGCTAAAATATGGGTTAAATAATTCATCCGTATCGGAATTACACATTACCATATCAACATTTTCAATTTTCTCCTGTAAAACTTGACTAAGACGTTTTTCTTCTCTTACAAATTGATGATGCTTATATTGAATTCCACAGTTAAAAATGAAAAGCAAAGGTATGATAAAAATAAAAGCTTTCTTTGCGAATTTTTTATTTTGTAAAAAATCCAAATAGGGTACCAGCAGAAGAGGAATGATCGGAACCATAAACCTCTGTCCCTTAACCAATTTTTCGGCTAAGTTACTCCCTCCATCGATAAAATAATAAAAAGAATAAAAAAGAATGACAACTAAAGAAGGAATAACGAAAAAAGAAATCTTTTTGTTTTTAAAGTTAAAGAATATCGCTAACAATAACATTCCGGGATATAGAACATTTAAAGACAAAAGATAGTAAGGAAAATTATATATAAAATACTGGATACTAAAAGATTTCGCACCATCAACCGTAAAAGGACCAAGAATAAAACCATAAGCGTACATTATGTACCCAAGAAGCACAAAAGAAAAGAGAAAAACTCCAGGAAGAAGTAACATTACTTTTTTATATTCCTTTAAATAAAGAAGCGCTCCAAAAATACCGATAATTATAATCAGATTTGGATATCTAAGCAAAACAAGAAATCCGAGAGAGAATCCGGCTGCAAGGCTTTTTTTGTCGAGTAGAAAAAATATTCCCAGCAGCAAAAAAAACATTGAAGGAATATCGCTCATTAACGTTCGAGAAAACAACAGTATTGTTGGATGCAATAAAAAAACTAAAGAATAAACAGGGTCGATATTCAGTTTACGCAGTATCAAAATAAAAAGTAAAAAGCTCCCTATATAGAGCAAAATATTTTTTAAAAACCCAAGCTTCCAGTTAATGGCAGTAAAAGGAAGAAGAAGCGCGGAATTACCCGGAGGATATATAGAAATAGTTCCTTTTGTTCCCTTTGCTGTCCCCAGAAGAGGTGCATCGACTCCCGCTTTCTCATAAAAGAAAGACCCATTTTGCATCGCGTGAGCTGCAGTAAGATATAAATCCTCATCGTAAATACCGTAAAACTCAGGATAATACAAAAAAATAACAGCTATTTGTAAAATTAGAAATAATAAAAGCAATTTTTTCATAATTAGAAGATATAAACACATAAAACTTTGTCAATACAATCGCCCATCCCATAGAAAACACAGAGATAAAAAAGTTAGGTCGTTGGATGGTTAGATCGTTGGGTAGTTAGAAAAAGAAAAAAAGTATCGGCTCGGGATTTTCCACTAAGCATCCCGAGCCGACTTACTATTAAAAAATGGATTTTTGTTTTGACTTCGGACTCAGGACATTGGACTTTGGACTGTATAAAATTTTCTGTTAAAACCAAAGCACATGGTTTACACTTTGGAGAGGGGATGGGAGTAAAAAGAGTAGATTTAAATATAAATATAAATCTGGAGAAAGTAATGAAAAAGTTGGAAGCTTTTTGTGCTAGGCGT
>Ga0307421_1000181_pt1 | contig 42039 bp, 46 predicted proteins | sample SalMarWE160270MG_FD_202163 | JGI IMG/M metagenome (GOLD analysis project Ga0307421, IMG submission 202163) | Salt marsh sediment microbial communities from the Plum Island Ecosystem LTER, Massachusetts, United States - WE1602-70 | ecosystem: Environmental > Aquatic > Marine > Intertidal zone >... | reverse complement strand
GAGTCCCACATCTTCTCAGAAAAGAAGCCGCCCAGGAAGCTTGAGGTCGAGTAAATCAGAATATCTTGAATCCCGCGGGCTTTATCCCCTCATTCACTATACTGAACTTGACACTGCCCCACTCGGGCAGATACCTGTGCTTTATCAGGGTGGCCTTCCTCTCGGACATCCTCCCCGTCTTCTCCAGGTAGACAATCACCTTGGACCAGTACTTTATGGCATCCCCGCCCACTATCTCGTTCAGGCCGGTCTCCCAGTGCCTGAAGGTGTGGGCTGTCACCAGGACAGGAACCTTCTTCTCCCTGGCCAGGCCCGACAGGATGGAGAGCTGCTTTGAGAGCTCCCTGTTGGCCTCAAGCACCGCGCGTCCCGCCTCATATGCAGGCTTCCCCGCTTCGTTCTTCTCGGCATACTCCAGCCTGTACATGGCCACCACGGAGTCCACTATAAACAACTCTGCGTGCTGCTTCTCCAGCTCCCTGATTACCCTTCCCTGCTCCCTGAAATTCCTCGGCTCTATCAGGGTCGTCCTGTCAAGCACGGCCTGGTGCATATTCGTAATCTGCCTGAGCCTCTCCGGGGAGAGTCCCCCCTCTGTATCGATATAGACCACCTTACCGCCTTCCTTAACACACTCCGCTGCCGCCAGCAGGCAGAGGTTGGTCTTGCCTGTCCCGGGCGCCCCGTACAGGCTGGTCAGGGCCCTGGACTCCAGGCCCTTTATCAGGCTGTTCACCGGCTCGGGAAGCTTTACGCCCTCCATGCCCTAATCTTGGCATTAAAATTTAAATGGAGCCCTTCAATTATTACCATGGACACCGAAACCCGCCTCCGGCTCATCCGAGGTGTGGGTGAGGAAGCGATAACAGAGGGGGAACTCAGGGAGCTTGTTGAGACCAGGAACAAGATAGTCGCCTACGACGGATTCGAGCCGAGCGGGCTGGCTACACTGGCATTCGGGCTCTACAGGCCGCTCCTTCTCAGGGACCTCACCAGGGCCAGGGTGAACTTCAAGCTCTGGATTGCCGACTGGTACGGCTGGATAAACAACAAGATGGGGGGCGACCTCGAGAAGATAAAGATGGTCGGGAGGTATTTCATCGAGGTCTGGAAGGCCGCCGGTGTGGAACCCAGATGGGTCGAATATGTCTGGGCCAGCGAGAACATGGACAGCGAGTACTGGAAGCGCGTCATCCAGATAGCCAAGACAACGACACTCAACCGCGCCACAAGGATGCTCTCAATCATGGGAAGGAAGGCAGGCGAGCTCGCCTATGTGGCCCAGTTCTACTACCCCATGATGCAGACCTCTGACATCTTCCAGCTCAGGGCTGACATCTGCCAGCTCGGCCTCGACCAGAGGAGGGCCAACATCCTTGCCAGGGAGGTCGGGCCCAAGCTCGGCCTCTGGAAGCCCGTGGTCCTCTCCCACCACATGCTCATGGGCCTTGAGGGCCAGAAGACCCCGGACGGCTTCGAGGACAATAAGGAGATGGACATCGAGATATCATCCAAGATGAGCAAGAGCAGGCCCCAGACTGCCCTTCTGGTTCATGACACCGAGAAGCAGATACTCAATAAAATAAACTCCGCTTACTGTGCCCCCAAGGAGGTAGCCAACAACCCCATGCTCGACTATGCCAGGCACCTCATCTTCAGGGCCTACAGGGAGATGCAGGTGGACAGGCCCCAGAAGTACGGCGGCCCTGTTTTCTATGAATCCTATGAGCAGCTCGAGCAGGCCTTCAGGGACGGCCAGCTGCACCCGGCTGACCTCAAGGCAGCCGTAGCATCCTACATAAACGAGATGGTGAAGCCCGTCAGGGAGCACTTCGATAAGAATCCCAGGGCCAGGAAGCTCTATCAGTTTGTTAAGAAGCAGGAAGTTACGCGGTAGCTAGACCAGTTCTTTTGCCGCCTTATGCGTAGCTACGAGTATGGCAAGTCCTATGAAGGCCGAGGCCCAGCAGCTGAGCAGATAGTTTTCTGGAAACAGATATTCTTCCATGAGACCCCAGATACCCCTCCAGAAGGAAATCACGGCAAAGGCAATCACTATCGCAAACAGGGTCTGGCGGCCCTTCTTCATCTTGCTGATAGCAGTGAACATAGTTATTATTTGGCTGAGTGCCCTTAAACCTTTTTAAACCCATCCCCAAATCCTAATCCGGTGTACGCCGTCCCAAAGGGACGGATTGTGAAGTGTCTGGTGATGGTGATGCCGTCAAACTGGAACCCCCCCCTGGAATAGAATTCAGGCATTTACCCAGCCCAGCCCCTATTCTGAGCAGCGCCTGTAAACAAAACGAAACAGGGCGCAGGCACCCTGAAGCACTAAACCAATATAACAGGGCTAGACCAAACTATAAAGAGGCAAGGCTAAATGGTACATGCAGGTGCGAAGCACCTGAGCCGTCACCAACTGAGAGGCGAGACGTATGATTAAGAGAATCGACCCATGGAAATCCCAGGACATCAGGGACTACGGGAAGCTTATAGGGCAGTTCGGCATCCAGGACTTCAGGAAGATTCTGGGAAGGGTTCCCGAACCCAACCTGCTCATGAGAAGGGGAATCATATTCGGCCACAGGGACTTCGAGCGGATACTCTATTCCGCCAGGAAGGGGAAGCCCTTTGCCATGATGACAGGCCTGATGCCCTCCGGCAGGTTCCACCTGGGCCACAAGGCCCTGGCAGAGCAGTTCATATACTACCAGAAGCTCGGGGCCGAGCTCTTTATCTGCGTGGCTGACATCGAGGCCTACAACATGAGGAGGCAGCCCCTTGAGAAGCTCAGAAAGACCGCCATCGAGGAGTATCTCCTGAACTACATAGCCCTGGGCCTGAAGCCCAGGAAGGTGAACTTCTACTTCCAGAGCGCCCGCTCCCGTGACGCAGAGAAATCCAACGCCTTCTACCGGCTTATAGGCCTGGTCTCCAGAAAGACCACCCTGAACGAGATGAGGGACATCTACGGGGAGCTCTCCCCGGGGAAAATCATGTCCGTGATGACCCAGGTCGCTGACATACTCCACACCCAGCTCCCTGAGTTCGGGGAGCCCCGGCCGGTGGTGGTCCCCGTGGGGGTGGACCAGGACCCCCATATACGGCTCACCAGGGACATCGCCTCCAGGATGAAGGAGTTCAAGTTCATCCCGCCTTCCTCTACCTACCACGAGTTCCTTCCCGGCCTCAAGGGTCACAAGATGTCCAGCTCTGACCCCCTCTCCTACATAGCCCTGGACGACTCCCCCGAGATGGTCAGGGAGAAGATAATCAAGCACGCCTTCTCAGGTGGCCGGGGCTCTGTCAAGGAGCACAGGCTCAGGGGGGGCATCCCAGAGGTGGACGTGGCCTTCAACATCCTGCTCTTCGGCATGGAGCCTGACGACAAAAAAATCAGGAAAATCCATGACGACTACCGCTCCGGGGCCCTTCTGACAGGCGAGCTCAAGCAGCTCACCATCGAGAGGCTCCATACCTTCCTTGAGAAGCACCAGAAGAAGAGGGAGAAGGCCAGGAAGCAGGTTGACAAGTTTCTTTATTAACGAGAAATGATAACATTTGTTATGGATTTGATAATAACGGTGATATTATTTCTTGCAGGGTTGTTAGGAGGTTTTTATGGTTCAAGTGCCGGTAGTGGCGCTCTGGTTACATTTTCATCATTAATTCTTGTTGGAATTCCAACGCATATAGCAATAGCAACTAACAGACTTAGTGCAGTATTTTTAGAACTTTCCAGTTCCATGAGGTACTACAAGGAAAGGAAATTAAATATTAAACTTGGTATTACGCTTGGAGTTTTTGCTGGTGCGGGTTCATTTATCGGTTCAAATATCGTGGTTGCAGTTGATGCATACATTCTGAATCTCATTATCGCCTTTACATTCCTTATTCTTGCAATACTCCTTTTTGGTAAGAATAAGATAGGAGTGCATGAGAGGGTATTTTCCAGCAAGAGTATGCTCCTAGCATCCGTTTTCACATTTCTTTTAGGCATTTATGGTGGGTTCTTTGGTGGAGGCTTCGGCACATTTATTGCCATTATCTTAGTTTTGTCAGGATTTACCGCTCTAAAAAGTGCGGCAATTGGTCGGGTTGTAGGATTGATAATGTCTCTTACCGCAACCGTGGTTTTTGCCTATGCTGGTCTTATAAACCTTTCTTATGGGTTAAGTCTTGGTCTAGGAAGTGCCATAGGAGCATGGATTGGTGCAGGATATGCAATCAAGAAGGGAAGTAAGTACATAAAATCGCTTATTGTTATAATCACTTTATTAACGGTATTAAAAATGTTGTTCTGGAGTGTATGAAATCAGGGTTTGTTTGCGCCCCTTATTCATCTTATGGGTTGTATGCGGGGGGCCGGAATCTCGAGGTGCGACCAGAGGCCGCCAACCACCCTTCGAACCAGCGAAGGCCTCTCACCCAAGGACCTGACGGTCAGTCCCTTCGGGACTGCATTCACTCTTGGTTACCGGGTCTCTGGGAACTGAGCCACAGGATTTCTCACCGCGCTTTCGCGCTCAACACTTAAGATGCACTTAAGTCCTGTCCCTTTGGCCACTCGGGAACCCCCGCAATCTGGCCGCGGTCTAGTTGCTCAGGCCAGCATGCACTCTTAGATAATCCGGCCTCATTTATATTGGTTCAGGCCAGCATGCACTTAATATGCAAAACAGCCTTTTATAAGCCATTCAGAGCTCTAGGTTGCCCTTCTTTTTTCTTATAATATACCTCAGAAGCCTCTGAAAGATAAAATATATCACAGTCAGGACAATCGTGTATATTATCGCATAGCTGAGACTGAATTCGTTCCAGAATATCAGGGAGATGACGGTATAGAACACAAAGACCACTGCAGCCACGGCCAGGGCCATCATTATCTGGCCCTTCTTCTTCCTTATATATTCCCTGGGGTTGGGCAGCTTCATGGATACACCTGTATAATATTTGCCTGAGCAGAAACAAATACCTTTGCGGCCCGGAATCCTTCCCTCCCGACTGGATTATGTTGAGGAGGTCGGGCAATAACTAGTATAAGCCCTCAAAGAGGGTCTCCCCGTTCTCCCTGAGTATGATCCTTGCCTTCTCCAGGATTATCTCCCTGGGATTCGTGTTTGACCTGAAAGAACCATCCGCGGGCATGCTCCCGAGCATGCTCTGTATAGAGGAAATCTTGCTGACAATATCCCTGGTTATCTCCCTCTGGACCTTGTCCAGTTCCCTGGTCATGTCCTCAAGGTCCCTGAGTATCACTTCAACCTCTTCGCTCTCCATATTAACCACTGATAGATAGTTACAAATATCATTTATAAAGCTTTCGGTGAAATAAATTGCTAGGAAAGACTATAAAGGCACACCGAGAGTTCCGGATGATATAGATAAAGCAGTAATAGTAGGGTATGATATCGCCAGAAACGGCGACACTCGGATAGAAGATTCATACATGTCTGCATTCTATGGGAAATTCAGCCCGGAAGCCATAGAATGGGCTGAAAAGATGCTTCAGAAGTCAATGGAGCCACCTGAAAGGCATATCGACCCCATCCTGTTTTAATGCCCTGTAAAGGGCACAAGGGCCATCGCCGAGATTTCCATTCCTTTTCCGTAGCTTTTTGCAAGCTCGAAACGGAAAGGGGTCTTTGAACTCGGGCCGGGAGCTCCACAGGCTCCAATGCTAACCGCTGTGCACCCCCTCCCATCTCACATGGGGGTGGGAGGCAGTACTACACCACGATGGCCATAGTGCACAATCCGTTCCCAGGGGGAAACGTCAGCCACTGTTAGTAAAATAGGGCCCGGAGTATTTAAAAATCACAGGATGCCCGGAATCTGCAGAAAAGCACAAGCCAGGCCTCCCTCCGGCCGGCAAATCTTTATATAATGAAATCTTTATATAGTTATTGTACAATTAGTTGTGTACCGAGCCGGAGGATCCGGAAGCGGGGAATCTGGTGATGATATCATGAGAGCTTAATGTAAGAATTGGGTTTGAGGTAGGATTTTGAGAGCTGATTGGAAAAACCCCTTTTCCTTTGGAAAAGGAAGGAGTAGCAACCCGCCAAACCTAATTCCGGTTGATCCCGCCGGAGGTCACTGCTATCTGAATTCGACTAAGCCATGCTAGTCCTGTTTTTCAGGGCGAACAGCTCAGTAACACGTAGTTAACACACCCTTATGCCCGGCATAATCCCGGGAAAAAGCCTTTCTTACGGAAGCTTACGCTTTCTCAAGAAACCCTTGGGAAAGAATGCGCAAAAAGATGGGCTTCCCGAAACTGGGGCTAACGCCGGATAGGTGAGATGGCCTGGAATGGTATCTCACTCAAGTAAGGACTGGACTGCGGCAGATTAGCTTGTTGCTTGGGTAACGTCCAGGCAAGGCGATAATCTGTACAGGCCTTGAGAGAGGAAGCCTGGAGATGGATTCTGAGACAAGAATCCAGGTCCTACGGGGTGCAGCAGGCGCGAAAATTCCGCAATGCACGCAAGTGTGACGGAGGGATTCAGAGTGCTTCCTGTTATGCAGGGAGCTTTTCTCAAGTCCAAATCTCTCGGATAGCCACGGCTGTCCTGATTGGAGAGCTTGAGGAATAAGCGATGGGCAAGACAGGTGCCAGCCGCCATGTTGGTCGCTGTCACAAACGGTTACCAGTACGGTAAGCGGTAATACCTGCGTCGCAAGTGGTGACCACGTTTATTGGGCTTAAAGCGTTCGTAGCTGGTTCGGAAAGTTCCTAATGAAATCCACTGTTGGCTTCGCCAACAGGGACATGAAATCCCATGGTTGACTATGGGGCTTGTTAGGGAGACTGCCGGACTTGGGACCGGGAGAGGCCGAGGGTATTGTAGGGGTAGGGGTTAAACCCTTTTCCCGTATGAACTCGCAAAAAGCGTTTACGGAAAAAACGTAACAGTCCTATAATCCCTACAAGACCACCTGACGAATTGAGCATCGCTCTTTTCGGGTGAGTGGCGAAGGCGCTCGGCTAGAACGGATCCGACAGTGAGGGACGAAAGCTAGGGGAGCGAAGCGGATTAGATAGAGCCTTTTTACAGGAGCCTGAGGGCTTCCGCAAAAACCCTCGGGAAAAACATGCAATGTAGAAAGGGTCCTGAAAACCCGCGTAGTCCTAGCTGTAAACGATGCCCGTTAGACATTGGAGTTCTTACGGGGGACTTCAGAGTCGTAGGGAAACCGTTAAACGGGCCGCCTGGGGAGTACGGTCGCAAGGCTGAAACTTAAGGGAAAGAGAAGAAGTCATTTAACAAACGAAAACAAAGATAAAGAATGAATGAACATGTGCTTTATCTCATAGCAGCCTTGCGGGACGGAAGTATTGACAACCGGAATTGCAAAAATTATGAGATAAAGATTGGCCAAAAAGATCAGAGGTGGCTTTCTGACATAATTAAACCTATTATAGAAAGCAACTTTGGTGTTAGGGTTAATATACACGGGAATTTGCTCAGACTGACAAATAAGAAAGCAGTTCATGAGATACAGCAAATCTCTGGAATCCAACCCCATGGTTGGAAAACACCAGAAACAGTGAAGAAAATCCCTTTAGAATCCCGGATACCATATATTCGAGGTTTCTGGGACGCTGAAGGAGGAATCCCTAAAAAACCAGAGAACTGTAACAAAGCAGAACAGATGTACATATCCTTTCACCAGAAAGACAAGGAACCTTTGGTTTTCATTCGAGATTCTCTTATAGAGATGGGTTATAAGCCAACAAATATCACTAAGTGTAGCGAAGCACATGAGTTCAGAATCACGAGAAGAGCTCACATGAAGAGATATTGCACCGAAATTGGAAGTTGGCATCCAGAGAAAAGTGAGAGAATGCAAAAACTTTTAGAAAAAATCTCATGATATGGGCTTCTTCTCCCCGAATTGGCGGGGGAGCACACAAGGGGTGGAGGCTGCGGTTTAATTCGATTCAACGCGAGGAAAGAAAGAACGCTTATATATCACAATAGGTAAATATTACCTATGGTGAAGAAAAGCGTTTATGATCTAGCGATGGATAATAAACGAATTGCCTCTCAGATATTGGTTCCTTTAATCGAGTTTGAATTCGGGTTTTTAGGGGATGATTCACCAGCGTTGATACAATCTCCTAATAATAAGGACCAGCTAATTGCGATATTCAACATATGCAAGAAACATAACTGGTTAAGATCAGACTCGTACAAAAGAAGGGGACCCAACCTGTTTTTCCGGATATCGAGAAAGGGTTTCGTTGAGATATACAACAACGCCGGCCCATTCTGCAATAAGAGAAAAATAGAATGGGCAGATCTTCTCGTTGAAAGATTCGGAAAAATAGGAGGTTATCAGGTAAACAAGACAAGTACCGAGGATAGAGTAATGAAGATGCTAAAAGAAGCAGATGATTGGGTAACCTTGCAAGAAATCTGCTTGAAACTACGTGTTTTGCCTGGAACTGTAAGAATGGGAATCAAGCAATTGAAAGATAAAGGTCTCATTGAGAGGAAAAGAGAATCCAAGGCTGCTCAATGGAGAATCAAGTGTTCTTTCCCTCAACCTCACTAGCAGCGACAGCAGAATGAAGGTCAGGCTGATGGTCTTACCAGACAAGCTGAGCGGTGGTGCATGGCCGTCGTCAGTTCGTGGCGTGTAAGCCTTTTTACGATAGCTTACGCTTATGCCAAAAGGCTTAAGCCAAAAACGATATAAAAGGGCTTCGCTAGAGCTGTCGACTTAAGTGTCGTAAATCTGAATTGCCGAGTTTATGGAGGCAATACGGAGCGGAACGAACAAGACCCGCGCCCTATATTGCGACCAGGTTCTTTGAGCCTGGGCACTTATGGGGGACCGCTGGCGAAGAGCCAGAGGAAGGGGCGGTCGACGGCAGGTCTGTATGCTCTAAATCTGCTAGGCAACACGCGGCCTACAATGGTCGGGACAATGGGATGCGACCCTGAAATCGAATGATGGCTTATACCGATTGGGTCAAGCCATCTAACGGCAGTTAGGGGAGCTAATCTCTAAACCCGATCCAGGTCCGGATCGAGGGCTGCAACTCGCCCTCGTGAAGCCGAAATCCCTAGTAGTCGCTGGTCATCAAGCGCCTTTCTTACGAGAGCCCAAGGGCTTCTTCAAGAAACCCGCGGGAAAGAATATGTAAGAGATGTGCGTGAAATCTAGCGGCGAATACGTTCCTGCTCCTTGCACACACTGCCCGTCAAGCCAACCGAGTGGATCTTTGGTGAGGCTTTGTCTTTTGTCAAAGTCGAACCACGGGTTTGCAAGGTGGGCTAAGTCGTAAGACGGTTAGATGGGCAATCTGAGCTCGCTTTGGCGAGCAATGACGGAATAGGTGCAATTGAGGCTTGTTTCCAATCGGAGCCAGCCGAAGGCACTTGTTTCAGGACAATCATCTAACTGTCCGATAAACAAGGTAGCCGTAAAGTCGGGAGGGATTTCTCGGCTCGGTAAGGGGAACCTGCGGCTGGATCACCTCCTTATTTCCAATTGGCCAAAAAATCCTACCTTGAATCGCTTCTTCTTGCTTCATCAATAAGCATTTAAACCCCCGCAGAAATCATTTTGTTAAGGGCCGGTAGATCAATGGTACCCTTCCCGCGAAAGTGGGTTAGGCAGGAAAGATCGCTGCCCTTGCAAGTCCGCTGCGGGCAACTTCCCAAGGCGACCGGGCAAGGCAGAGGCTCCGGGTTCGAACGCACTGCTGGCGCAAGGGCGCGTCCAGCAAGGCTGAGCATCCCGGCCGGTCCATAACAATCCCAGCGCAAGTCCCTTCATTTTTAAGTATAAATCAATAATTATAGAATATGATGGAATTAAAAAAGCTGGATGTTGTGTCTGTTGGGAAAGTGTGTGCATTATTCGGGGCAATTTTCGGTCTGATAGCTGGTATTTTTATGACCATAATAGCAGCTTCGGTCTCCTCGATGATGTCAACAATGGCTCCTGTCTCAACCGGTATGCCATTTGATCCAATGATGTTTGCTGGATTTGGAGCATTGTCCATAGTAATATTCCCAATAATCTATGCGATCGGTGGATTCATAGCAGGCATAATATATGCATTCATATACAACATCATTGCCGGTAAATTTGGTGGAATCGTTGTTGACCTTCAGAACACCCAAACTGCGAGTTCATCACCAAACACTGCTGCCAAATAGATGAATGCTTTACAACAGAATTATCGCTTTGGTAGCAGAAGGTTTTCCTTTAGGACAAGACTTGCCATTTTATTTCATGACTAATGCATTTCATGAAGCACAGACATCACCCAGAACAGAAAACCGTTTGCACCAAGGAACTTTCGCGCCGAGGCGCATACCCGGCCGGTCCATCTCACTATCACCACGAGCCACTTCAGAATCAGCGATAACTATTTATATATGTAAACAGATATGTTTACAGGTGATTATATGGTTCAGGTTCAGTTGAGAGTGCCCGAGCAGACCGTAAAGGAGATAGACGAATGGGTAGAAGAGGGTAAGTTCAGGAGCAGGAGCGATGCAGTCAAGACAATCATTGCCCTCTATGAAGAGAGGGTGAAGACCATGGAATTCTTCAGGATGCTTATGAAGAGGAGCAAGGAGGCAGAGGAAAGGCCTGAAATCTTGATACCGCTAGATGATATGAATGTTTGAGGTTCTTCTGCACCCATTGGACGCAAAATTCCTTGAAAAGGCAGATTCTGAAATCAGTAACCGAATCAGGAAGAAGCTGAAAGAATTAAAGGAACACCCTGAACAACGAGGCAAGCATCTCAGATATACCCAGTTCTGGAGCCTTCGTACAGGTGATTACCGGGCAATATATGAAATCAAAAACAAGGATAAGAAAGTGATAATACTCTTCATTGGGCACAGGGATGACGTTTACGATGACCTTTCCAAGCTGTATTGATTATCCCGGCCGGTCCAAGCAGAGGCAGGCCCTGCTCCACTGGGCGGTTGACCGCAGGGAATTATGATGGGCCGTCCTGGACCTTCAGACCCTTGCTCCTGGAAGCGAGCGTAGAGTGCTTTCCTGTCCGACCATCCCTGTAAAGGGGCAGGCCGGCATGTACCCGGAGCGAAGCCCCTTTCAGTCCCCTCAGTTCAGAATCCAGATATTATAGTTAAGTAAAGCAGCAAGGCTCACCCATATTATGTAGGGAACCAGCAGGTATCCCGAGGCCTTCCTTATCCTCCAGAAAACCGCAATATTTACCGCTATGGCCACCCACAGGGCAGCTATCTCCAGCAGCCCCAGGAACGGGCTCCTCAGCCCGAAGAAGACAGCGGACCACATGATGTTCAATACCAGCTGCACGCCAAAAACCGACACAGCGAGCCTGAACCCTTTGTCCCCCTTCTCCCACACCAGGAACAGGGAAAGCCCCATGAGCAGGAACAGGGCTGTCCAGACCGGGGCAAAGAGCCAGCTGGGCGGAACAAACCAGGGCTTGTTCAGCCCGGCATACCACGACGGGATGGCCGGCGCGGTGAAGAGTGCTCCCAGAAACCCGGCCAGCTGCGGAATAACAAGGGCTGCAATCAACCTCCTGGCCCTCTGGATATCCATAATAATATATGAACCCGGGGAAATATATTTTAACTTAATAACACGGTTCAGCTATTCCTATATTACTTCAGCTTTATCCTGTTGGTGAGGCCGTGCCTCTCCTTTACAATAAGCTTCTTGCTCTCAAGGCGGGCAAGAATCCTGGTCATCTTGACCTTCTTCAGGCGGGTCTTCAGGACAAGGGCGTTCTGGAGCATCTCCCCCTTGTTGTCCAGAATCTCCTTAAAGACCATCCTCTCATCGCCCCTCAGCAGCGGGATTACCATCTCGTATTTCCTGTCATACTCCCTCTTCTGGCCCAGGGCCTTCAGGAGCTCCTCGGTCTCTGACCTGAAATAGAGGTATATGGCAGTCGAGCCTATAAGGAACGCAGCCGTGATAAGGATAAGCACCTGGGCGAGCGAGAAATAGTCAGACCCCTGCGTGACAATCTCCTGCCCTGTCTCCAGAATTATCTGTATTGGCTGCGGTGTGAACAGCTGGTTGAAGAGTATGGATACTGATGCTATCAGCATCACTATGGATATGATAATCTTGAACTGCTTCATGATACTAGATATGAGATTCCTATATAAATGCCTTCTGTGAATCTAATTTCACTAGAATGAAACCAGTTACACCAAACCCGGATATATGGTTTCAGGCAATTCTATTGCATCAAAAGGGGAGGTGACCCAATGAAAAAAGCATATCTGTTGTCACTTCCTGTACTGGCTCTGCTTGCGGTGGCAGGAATAGCTGCTGCATACCCTGCAGCAAACACGGAGGAGATGACGCAGGAGGAGAAGGGCCTGAGGGTCCAGATGCTTGAGCAAAGGCAGGAGATGACACAGAACCAGATAGACTACCTCAACGGGGAACTTACACAGGAACAGTTCCAGGAGAGGTTGCAGGCACACATGGATGAGATGCAGCCACTTCGTGAGCAGCTGAGAGAAAACTTCTACAATGGAGAAGGATGTGCTCATGGATTTGGCAAGGGAATGGGCCGCATGGGATTTGGCCCAGGGATGTGGGGGACTTAACCCCCATCCCCTTCCATAACATTGGCCTGGTGTTTCACAAAACTGAAACATGTTACACCACAACTATATATCCTGTAACAGTCAAGACATGACCATGAAAGGCAAAAAAGCAAACCCCGGAGCAAAAAGAAACGTCTGGAAAATCGTTTCAGTGGTCTTCATTTCACTCTTCATACTGATACTTCTCTGGGGGCTGATGAACCTGAGGTCCAGGCCGCAGTTCTCTGAGCCAACCCAGGAACAGATTGACATGGCAGGGGCCATCGTCGCAGGTGACCTCCGGGCCAGTGGCGACAGCATAGACAACTACGAGGTCTCTGTAACAAAAAGGATGGTCGGGTTCATCGGCAGGTCGCGTCCGGGGAACGGTATGCCTGGCATGAAGCACATGGCATCCACTAACGGAATGAGAAACCTTCAGGTATCCCTCAGGGGCAACTCGACCGGGCACCTCTACATAGTCGACCTGGAATCAGAAAGCATCGTCATGCATTCCTCCACGGAGTGGTTCGATGAGTAGTCCAATCATTGGTCTGAAGGATGTCTGGAAGGTATACCAGATGGGAGAGGTCCAGGTCCAGGCCCTCAGGGGCATTGACCTCAGTGTAAAGAAGGGAGAGTTCCTGGCCATTTCCGGCCCGAGCGGCAGCGGCAAGAGCACCCTGATGAACCTTGTCGGGTGCCTTGACCTTCCCAGCAGGGGGGACATATTCCTCGACGGCGACAACATCGCCGGATTCAGGGAGTCAATGCTCGCCCAGGCCCGTGGGAAGAAGATTGGCTTCGTTTTCCAGCAGTTCAACTTGATACCGACCCTGACCGCCCTTGAGAATGTCATGCTCCCGCTGGAATTCCAGGACACGGATTCCTCAAAGGCCGGCAAGAGGGCAAGGAAACTACTCGAGCTGGTCGGCCTTGGCGACCGTATGGACCACCTCCCCTCCCAGCTTTCGGGAGGCCAGATGCAGAGGGTGGCCATTGCAAGGTCATTGGCAGCCAGCCCTGAAATCATTCTTGCAGACGAGCCGACCGGGAACCTTGACAGCAAGACAGGCAGGTTCATCATGGACTTCCTGGGGGAGATTCACGAAAAGGAAAACAAGACCGTAATCATGGTCACCCATGACCTCAACCTGGTCAGGTATGCTGACAGGGTCGTTTATCTGAAAGACGGGTTAGTGGAAAGAATTGGTCACAATCACAAGATGGGTGTTGCGAAATGATTGGAATGGAGGTGAATTGAATGAAAAGAGTTCTTCTGTGCATGATGTTTATGGTGCTAGCCCTTAATGCCGTGAACGTCCAGGCTGCAGAGGGGGTCAACGTGTCCCTGGTTAACCAGAACCCTGACCCGGCAAGGGCAGGCGACCTGGTAGATATAAGGTTAATGGTCGAGAATAAGGGGAGCAGGGAAATCAATAACCTGGAACTTGAGCTGCTTATGCAGTATCCGCTTGTCGAGATTGCCGGAGAGGAGTACACAAAGACGATAAGCACGCTCTCTGCATACCAGCAGGGAACAGATGCCGTAATAATCAAGTTCAGGGCAAGGGTTGACAAGGATGCGGCTGATGGCACAAACGAGATAAGACTCAAGGTCAAGGAGGCCCTGAGCTCTGTCTCAGTCATCCACAACTTTTACATTGACGTGAGCAGCAGCGAGTTCGCCCAGATTATCTACATAGACAAGGCAAAGCTATATCCAGGAGAGGAGACAGCGCTGAAGTTCACAATCACGAACGTGGGCAGTTCGCCCCTGAGCAACCTTGTATTCTCCTGGAGCGAGGAGAGCGGCGCAATCCTGCCTGTCTATTCAGATGACACCAAGTACATAAAATACATTGACGTGGGAGATTCCTCAGATCTTGTGTACACCGTTGTGGCGGACATAAATGCGGACCCGGGCCTGTACCAGCTTGACCTGAGCCTGGAATTCGAGTCCGAGGGCAGCGGCACGCAGGAGATGAGCACAAAGGCAGGCATATTCATCGGGGGAGAGACCGATTTCGATGTTACCTTCTCCGAAAGCACCGAGGGCCAGACATCCCTGTCCGTTGCAAACGTTGGGAACACCCCTGCCCTTTCCGTGACCGTGAGGATTCCCGAGCAGGACAACTTCAGGGTCACCGGAAGCGCATCGTCAATAATCGGGAACCTTGACAAGGGCGACTACACCATTGTCTCCTTCCAGATAAGCCAGACCAGTGCAATGTCTTCAAGGACCGGAACCTTCAACCGCTCTGCAGTGGTTCCGAACTTCACCGGAGACAGCGACCTCCTCGTCCTTATAGAATACACCGACACGACGGGGGTGAGGCACACGGTCGAGAAGGACGTTCCCATACAGTTCAGGAGCCTTGGCACGGAATCCTTAGACATCACGCCTTCGGCGAGGTTCAGCAGGGTGAACCCCTGGGGCAACCTCATCACAGCCGCCGCGCTGGTGATACTGATAATCGCGGGCTACCTCGGCTACAGGAAGAGGAAGACCCTGATTCCCCGCATCAGAAGGATTCTGAAGAAAAAGAGGGGCTGATTCAATGAGAGCCTCCAAATCAGCGAAGCTGGCCCTGAATATCCTTCTCCACAGCAGGCTGCGCAGCTGGCTCACCATAATAGGCATTGTCATCGGCGTCGCCGCTGTCGTGGCAATCATCTCACTGGGAACCGGGATGCAGCAGAGCATCGAGAGCAGCCTCGGGGGGCTCGGCGCGGATATCATCACAATTTCTCCCGGGGCGTCCAGGGCCTCGGGGATGTTGTTCGGAGGCGGGGGGATGAGAATTCAGGGCGGCATGCCTTCATCATCCGGCGAAGACAGAGAGAACCTCACCAAGAAGGACGTCCAGATAATAAAATCCGTGGACAACGTGGAGCTCGTCCAGGGGACCGTGTCGGGCAGGGGCGAGATTGTCTATCTCGGAGAGACCGCTTCGGCCTCGGTTGAGGGGGTCGACCCCCTGGTGTGGAGCATGATAACCACCTCCGAGCTGGAGTCAGGGAGGTTCCTCACCACCTCTGACTACAACGCGGTCGTGGTGGGGAACCGGATAGCAGAGGACATGTTCAAGCAGCCCCTCGCAATCAACAGGATGATAACGATAGAGGACAGGAGCTTCAAGATAGTGGGAATCCTGAAGGAGAGCGGAGGGGGCTTCGGCGGGGGCGGCGACAGTGCGGTATACATGCCCGTGGAGGCCGCGAGGGACATCCTGGATGACGTGGGGCTGAACGAGTTCGATTCCATTGAGATTAAGGTCGCCGACGAGGAGCTTGTTGAGGAGACCATGGAGGCAATCGATGGGAGGCTCATGCTCTCGAGGCACGTCACCGACAGGACCAGGGACTACACCATCACCTCATCCCAGGCAATGCAGGAGACCGTGAGCGAGACCATGGGCTCGATAACGCTGTTCCTGACCGCGATAGCCGCGGTCTCACTCCTGGTCGGGGCCGTGGGCATCGCCAACACCATGTTCACCACCGTCCTCGAGAAGACCAAGGAGATAGGCATAATGAAGGCCATAGGGGCCAGGAACAGGGACATAATGATGATATTCCTGCTCAACGCCGCCATGGTGGGCATGGTGGGGGGCGTTATAGGCATAACAATCGGCTCGGTGGCCTCCTCCTTCATCTCCTTGGGCGGTACCGGGGGGATGGGCGGGAGGATGGGCGCCTCAGGGCTCGTCACCCCCGAGCTGCTGGCCATGGGGATGTTCATAGCGGTCGGCATCTCGGTGGCCTCGGGGATAATCCCGGCCTACAGGGCAAGCAGGCTTAAGCCCGTGGACGCCCTGAGGTATGAGTAAATTTACGGAATCTATTGCATTTGAAAGGTTTAAATTAGTTCCTTCTTTTTAGTCTCATGCAACAAATAGATATGCAGGTTACATCGCCGCACGTGGAATTAAGGTTCCACGAGAATTACAAATTCTCCTGCCAGAGGTGCGGGGAATGCTGCAGAAGACCAGGTTATTTTACCCCCGATTCCATGGAAGAGGTGGCAAGACGCTTTGATTTGGGAAAAGAAAAATTCTATAACGAGTTCTGTGAGCTGAGACCTGGAAAAACACTCATCACGCCCAAAATATCTCAGGATACGGGCTACTGCATATTCCTTGAATGGGATGATGACAGGGCTTCATGCACCATTCAAGATATTAAGCCGCGCAACTGCGCTTATAGCCCCCTCATGATGAAAAGGTACAAGCTCGATGATGATTTGAATGTAATCCTGAACAAAAATTCCTTGTTCGCCCTTTGTTCCTGCCCTGGCACAGGAAAAGGAAGGAAGCATAAGGTGAGAGACTGGGTTAGGGAAACAGGGATGGCCAAAGATATGACCTTTCAGATCCAGGTCCTGATGAGGATAGCAATTGATACCGGGATAGACTTCGAAACTATATTAGAACGTAAGCACGTTAAAGATGGCGCGCTATCCTGGCAGGATGAGTATAAGCTGAGGAAGGCTGTGGAACGTTCATATGGAATACGTACCCCCGAGATAATCGTGGACATTTGACATTAAGATACGGCGTGCAGATCAGAACCGCCAGATTAAATCCATGGAAGCCCAGTTGGAACAGTGATTAATACTTAAACACTGTACATCGTCATATCTCAATCCCGAAGGACACCCTGATGAGGAACCCTATTGCAAAGGTCAGGCCGGCCACGCCGATGCTGATGGCCGCCATCTCGAGGAACCTCTTCCTGAAGGGAAGGTCCCTGGCAACGGAGATATAGAACGTGAAAACCAGTATCACTATGATGGCGTTGGCCAGGGTCGCGCCCAGGGCCAGGTACACATTCTGCAACAGGAAGAACGGCAGTATAAGGAACGCGACCGTGAGGACATAGGCCAGGCTGGTATAGAGCGACGCCCTGGCCGGGCTCTTGGCCGCCTCCTTATTCTCCTCTGACTTGGTCGAGAGATATTCTGACGCCCCCATCGAGAGCGAGGCAGCCACCCCCGTGATGAGGCCGGCCAGGGCTATGAACAGGGTGTTCTGGAACGCGAGCGTGAATCCGGCGAGCGCCCCTGTCAGCTCGACCAGGGCATCGTTGAGACCCAGGACTATGGAACCCACATAATTGAGCCTCTCCTCGTTTATCATTCCTATGAGCTCCCTTTCGTGCTCGTTCTCGTCCCTCTCAATCCCCCTGGCCTCCGGCACCTGCCTGGATATCTCCCTGTACGATTCCTGGGCATACCCCTCCCCCCGCTCCATGAGCTTTATCCCGAAGGTTATGCCAAGCATCCGCGATATCAGATAGAACTTCCATACCATCAGCCTGGAGGGCTTCACGTCCTCGCCGGTGTATTTCTTAAGCAGATTATAGTGCCTCAACTCGTCCCGGGATATTTCCCTGAGGACCCTCCTGTTGCGGCTGTCCCTGACCGAACGCGAGAGCTTCTCGTAAATAATATGCTCTGAAATCTCGTTCCTCTGGAAGGCCAGGACCCTCCTCCTGAGCCCCTCATCCACTTTCCCGCCGGCCATGATTAGGATTGGCAGGTTTCCATATAAACCTTGCTCCCAGGCAAATTACGAAAAGATATATACAAAACCGTAAAGTATTTAAATGCCAATTACGAAAAGATATATATGAATTCGGAATACATCATCCCAAAGGACCAGATAAAGGCCATAAACGAGAGATATGGCGGAAGCCTGAGGACAGACGCCGAGATCGAGACCGCCCTCTCCATGGGCAGTGGCAGGAGTGTCTTCAGGAAGATAGCCGCCCTCTGGAGGGCCATCCTTGTGGGCCACCCCTTCACCGATGGCAACAAGAGGACAGCCCTCATGGTAGCCCTGTACATATTTGACAGCTGTGAGGTTGAAATATCCGAGGAGAGAAAGGAGGATATGATTTCAGAGATAACCAAGATCGCAAGGGAGAACATAACAGACATAAACAGGATAGAGAGGCTGGTGCGCTATGCTGCTACGAAAAATTGAGAGGATAATGAAAGAGAACGAGAAGTACGCCAGGATGCTCGAGGAGTACGACCGGACCGGCCACCTCCCCATAGAGAAGGTCAGGCGGAGCTTCACCCTCAGGAGGATGACGGTCCGGAAGCTCAGGGACCTCTCAAGGAAAACAAACAAGAGCATGTCCGGCCTCATCGACGAACTTGTTAATGATGAGAGCGTCTAACTCTTTTTCTTCCCAAAGAACCCCCGGGCAGGGCAGCACATCCTTCCCTGTCTGCAGTGAGGGTAGGCACTTTATTTCCTGCTGAGTATATCCTGTTTTTTTGCGAGGGCGGATTTCAGGCTCTCTATCTCCTTTTCATAATAATTTACCAAACCTATGTTGCCTGCCTTTTCAGCCTCTTTCAGCCTCTTCCTGTGGCTCTCTATCTGCCTTCCTACAGACTCAATCCCCTTTCTAAGCCTTTTCTTTCTTTTCGGCATCAACTATCAGCTCCTCAAGCAACTCCAGAAGCCTTCTTAAAGCATGCTCCCCGAACCTGTATTTCCCGGGACTTTTTCCGTCCCTTACCGCCCTGTAGTTGCTTAAAAGTTTCCTGAAATCAGATTTTGATATACCCTTCATTCGTACGGAATCCTCCAGAAGCCCGAGGGAGTATTCCTTACCCTCCAGTATGCATTTTATGAGAAGCATCTCCTTTATACGCATTATAACCGGATAAACAAGGCTGGTGTTTTCACCACCCATTTCAAACATGCTCTTCATTATTTCAAGCGAGGATTTTGCAAAGCCTATCCTGTCCCCAAACCTCCTGCGTGTCTTCAGGGATTTCAGCTCATCAAGGAGGCTGTCATTGAATATGGCCCTGGAACTCTCAAGGGATTCCCTGAGCAGAATATCCCTCTTTGCAAACTTTATTATCTCTTCCCTGCTCATTATCCTTATGTCATAGTTCATGCCCTTCAGCTGCGCAGGCACTTCCATACCCTTTACATGACTGTCTGTGACAACTATCACATCTATATCAGATTCAGCTGCATGCTCATCCCTGGCATAAGAGCCATATACCAGAATGCTTATGATATGCTTCATCTCGCCGGCAAATGCGAGCGGCAGGTCCCTTTCAGGCCTCGGCGGCCTGCTTATGAGGCTTACCTCCACCTCGCCGCCTATCCAGGAAGCGGGAAGGTAGACCCCGCCCGAATTCCCGTATTTCCTGACGGTCTTGGTCATGCTCTTTGATGGATTCATGTATATACAAAGTATATACATATTTATAAAGCTATCGTCCTGCCTGCCGGGCACAAAAACAGGATTAAGGAAGATTCCCGGGGCGGCTGGCCCCTAATTCTCCTTAACCCTCTTCCCGAAGAACTCCCGGGCAGGACACACTGTCCCTCTCTGCAGCAGGTTAGAAAGGGAATCAGCACCCGTATTTCTCTGCCCACTTCTCGCTCCCGAACTCGCTCCTGCTGCAGTAGTGCTCCATGAGCTCCCCGTGGCCCTTCCTGAGGAGCTGCTCGTTCAGGTTCTCCCCGCTGCAGTACACCACGGCAAGGAACCTGCCGTACCTGTCCTCTTTCTGGCGGTCATCGATGTCAAAGACGGCAAGGGAGCCGGGGGCGCACAGGGCCTCCGTGAACCTGTTCGCTTCCTCGAACCCGGGCTCGCCGCTCTCGGGCGTGTCCACAAGGGCCAGCCTGATTAAATACCCTCCAATATAGAGCGTGTCGCCGTCGATCACCCTGTCCACGGCGCCGAATATGCAGGGTATGCTTCCCATGCACTCGTAATCCTCATAGTCTATCTCCTGCTCGATGGCCTCCCCGCCCTCGGGGACGTCTCCCTCATAGAGCTCGGGCAGGTTGTGTATGTCCCCGCTCATTACGGTCTCGCTGACACCCGGGCACTCCACCGGGTTCAAGCTCACGGACTCCACGTTCCTGCTAACGCCGACCACGGCCAGGTGCTTCTCCTCCCCGGCCTTCACGGCGCCTATGGAGTCCCATGACTCATATTCCCCGTCCAGGTAGTCCACGCGGGCCCGGAAGGCCAGGTCCAGCCGCCCGGTGTTCAGTATCCGGACAACCAGGACGTTCTCCTCAAAGGACATGTTCTCCACCGAGAACCCTGCCCCTTCACAGGCAGCGCCGCTCGGCCCGGGCTCCTGGCCGCTCCCCTGGCTGCCATCGCCGGCCTCGCTCTCACCGGCCTGCTCTGTCCCGGCGATGCACCCGGATATAAGGACAACGGCCACCATGCCGAGAAGAATGGCCAAATCCCTGGTCATGTTACAGAATTGGCGAAAAGGGTTAAAAATGCATCCTATCCATCTTGCTGACGTGAGATAACTCCTTCTGCCTCCCCGGACAGCATGAATTCCTTGAAATCTTCATATCTGTTTGAGAAATCGATTGCATAGGATGGTCTATCAAGAATCCCTTTCATGTAATCCGGTGTCTCGTAAGGTATTCCCAGCTTGTCCAGCACTTCTGGGAACTTTGCCTCGTGTGCCGTAGCCATGGATACAATAGTCTCATCATCCCCAAGGAATATCCTGGCCCTCTTAGCGCAGGTCATCCCGACTGCACCGTGAGGCTCAAAAACCTTCCCATGTTCATTGTAAAGCTCTGCAATGGTTTCCTTAGTCTCGTCGTCTGTCACGTGACCAGAATACATTGCATCCCTCATGGCATCAAGGTCAGGCATTTTGTCAATCCTGCATACTGTCTTCTCTTTCCCATCAGCAGCCACGAACTTCTTGTCCTTTATTAACTTCCCTCCAAACATGTCAAATATCCTTCTTACATTGCTGGGGTCAGCTACATTCATAGCATTGGATATTGTGGGGACTGTATCAGTAACCGTATATTTTCCTGTTTCCATGAACATATCAAATACCCTGTTCTCGTTGTTGGCCACATAGATTTTATTATCAAATGCACCCATCTCCCTGGCCAACATGAATGCATATGTGTGACCAAAATTACCGCTCGGTATAATATAATATGGATCCTTGCCCGTTTCCATTACCCTCACATCTGTCAAGGGAATCACAGCGTGTATGGCCTGGGGCTGTGCCCTCCCAATCCCTATGGAATTGGCTGACCAGAGGTTGTACTTCTTGAGATCAGGATCACCAAATGCTGTCATGAACATCTCCTGTAAATCATCAAAGACCCCATCACATGCCAGGGCAATAACATTTCCTCCGTACCTGTCCATTAATGCAGCCTGGGTATCTGTAACCCAGTTCTTGGGATATGCAATTATGACATTAATACCAGGAACCCCATGAAATCCGCCCCGGATTGCTGCACCCGTATCCCCGGATGTTGCAACCAGCAACCATGATTCCCTCTCACTTCCCTCCTGGATATAATAGCTTGCCTCCCTTGCAAGCATGCGGGCTGCCGTGTCCTTGAATGCACCCGTGGGTCCCATACCCTGCCTTTCCGTGAATGTCCTCCCATAGACACGCTCAACAGGTATTGGGAAGTCCAGCGCATCCTCGCACATCTCATATATCTTATCATCCGGAATCTCTCCCTTCAGGAACTTGCTCATCACAGAATAACCAATATCAGGAAGAATCAGCCCCCTTTTTAGATTTATCTGGGTAAGGTTATAATCCAGCCACCATAATATAGCTTATATGCCACGATTAACGTGTCCCAAATGTAGCTCAAAAAACGGGATCAATATTCGAAGACAAAAACGACGTTGTTCTTCATGCAAATATGAGTGGAATACAAAATCCCTACCGCTTAATTTGAGCAGGAAACAATGGAAAGAATTACTCAAATGGTTCATTCTGGGGCTTAGCTCAAACAAGATATCTGAGCAGACAGGATTCAATAAACCAAGGACACTCAGAGCCCTTATGCATATCCGCAAGGCAATGAAAACCGATATCCCTAAGCAGTTCTCCGGGATAGTTGAAGTCGATGAAACCTATCTGGGTGGTCAGTGGAAAAACAAACCAAAGACGACGAGGAAGAAAGGAACCAAGAGGGGAAGAGGAACCTCCAAGCAACCAGTGTTCGGGATCTATGCCAGGAACGGCATAGTGTGGGCAGAGCTTGTGGATGATTCCAAGGCAAAAACTCTGCAACCACTTATAACGAAACAAGTGAGGAGCGGTTCAACCGTATACTCGGATACCTGGAAAGGGTATACAGGGATAGCTACCAAGGGATATGTACATAGGATGGTGGATCATAGCAAGGAGTATGTGAACAAGGGTGTCCATATCAACGGTCTGGAGGGATTCTGGGGTTACCTGAAAAGGCAGCTTGCATCGAAAGGCGGGATTAGGAGAGAAAGGTTAGGGTTGTATCTTAGTGAATATGTGTGGAGATACAATCATCGAAATCTGTCAGTTGATGAACAAGTTAAAAAGATCATTGGGCTATTAAAGAGTAGGAGGTTTGGTGGCTAGAGTGTTACTTTACCCTTTATCTTCCTCAGGCTTTCAATCTCCCCATCCTGAAATTGCGGGATATGAGCAGGCACATACAATCCGCCGCTTGGGGGCTGGCTGTTGAGTATAGCTTCCCTTCTTGTAACCGCAGGCGATATCCCGTACGTGTCCCGGTACATTATACGGCCCATAGAACCAATATTAACAATTAACTTTTTATTCAGATATCCGATAGACGGGCAGCACAGGCAAACAATCTATAGAATTAACCATGCGGGCTAAGCCCATGCAAACCATAAAAAGCCTGCCCCCATCTGATATTCATGGCAGTGATATACCTGAAAATCCGCCCCGGGGCCCGGAGGCTTGATGAAGGCTACATATCCAAAAGGATAAGGACTATGTTAATCGAGACCGGCACGCCTGCTGACGTGTCAGGAAGCATGTGGCATGATTATACCATCTCCGGCATCCCCGAGGGCATTGCCGATGCCGTCTATTCAAGGCTCGAGAAGGAGCCCGGCTTCGAGCCCTACCTGGTCATGGAGGGTTAAGAAGGGAGTCCACCTGCTCTAGGTGCTGCTGAATTTTTCATCCCCTGTCTATTCCTTTGGAAAAAACCCCTCAAAGGCCACCTGTTATTGGGCCTGCTGGAATTCTGAAGGCAAACAGTGAAAGCTTTATAAACTAAGTTTGTCACTATCTGATAATTACAATAGTGTTTATCCAGTCATGCTTTCATATCAATATAAGTCACAGCGAACTGAATCCGATTCGGTTCGAAACGATAAACCCAGAGAATTGGGACACTGGAACCCAGCCTGCAAAGCCTTAATTGGCCAGAAAGGGGGTGAAAACGCGACTGGAGATTACGTCAGTCCCATTTGTTTTTCAGGCAGGAGATGAGGCGATTACTGTCGTCTCACGACTTCTCACGAACAACTAACCAAAGGAAGGAGAAAGGATTATGGAAATGCAACTGGCTTTACAGTGTCTGGAAAAAAGGATGATGACCAATTACGATCACCCCGATGGGGAGATGGCCGCGTACCTGAGATTAATCTGCAGGCAGGGGCGTGAAATGCAGAGTAAGCTCTTTGGTCATCTCATCCAGTTCCATGGGATGCTTGAACTCAATGGTGACCGCAACGACGATACCTTCATCGGCAACGAGAAATGGCAGAAGCAAGTCACCGGCATGGAGCCCAAATGGGAAGAGATCCGCGACAAGGTTCTCGGAGCCGAGACCCCCATGATGCCCGAAGGTGTCGGCAATATCATCGCCGAGGCTGTCGAATCCGAGAAAATGGATGTCAAGAAGCGAGCGCTTCTGTCTTGGATTCTCAGACACGACGATTCGGGATTCGTCCCATACGTTGTCATGCCCAAGATTTCCATCAAGACAATGGAACTTGGGACGCTTGAGCTTTATGAGCTGAGCAATTCCGTCGAGGGGGCCCTCAAAAAGGTCAGAGCTATCCGCAAATCACCACTTCTTGCCAGGGGCAGCCTGACAGAATCAGCAGCAATTCAGGAAGTCCTGAGCAAGATCAAAGACCCCATGAAGCGCGCCATTGTATTGAACGATGCATATTCAGACATTTCCAAATACGGCGGATTTGAACTCCCCGTCGGGATTATGAAGATGTTAGGGGATCCCCTTGGGATGCTCGCCAGAATTGGCTCCACGAGGGCACGCGTGCCAGATCTCTTTCCCCACAGATTTGGAGATATGCTCGATTTATAGTGGACGGTGACAGAGAATAGATCCGTCAGTTTGCCTATTGAAGCTTAATGGCCATTGAGTTTCAGCGGGGGTTTGATAGAAATATCGAACCCCCTTTCCCTTTTTACTGTCTATTAAACGGGATAAGTTATTCCGTCAGCTTACGCCTGAAAAATAACTGTCACCGAGCCTCTCGACCCCCTCTGGACCTCGGCCGGCGAGCGGGGCATCCTGGCCGTCCAGCTCTGCCTCTCAGATGAGATCCCCTTCGACCCCGGGCACCACCTCAACCGCGCGGATTACATGGCCTTCAGGGAAATGGTGAGGGGGGTTTGTTAGAGCGCTGTGGGTTGAGGGGCGTTGGTTTTATACCCTCCCCCCAATTATAACCATGAAGCCCTTTGTCGACATCACCTATTTCGTCCACGGCACGTGCGTCGAGAACGAGAGGGGCATTGCCATCGGCTGGAACCCCGGCCACCTCTCTGAGCTCGGCCTGAAGCAGTCCAGGGAGCTGGGCGAGCTGGTAAGGGGAAGGCGCTTTGGTGCGGTGTATTCCTCGGACCTGAAGAGGGCGGCCGACACGGCCAGGATAGCCTTCAGTGACAGGCCCGTCACCCTGGACAGGAGGCTGAGGGAGCTCAACTACGGCGACCTGAACGGCACGGAAAAGGACAGGGTCGACCCGCACCTCCTCGAACACATCGAGGAGCCCTTCCCCAACGGCGAGAGCTACACCGACGTGAGGAACCGCATCCAGTCCCTCCTCGACGACCTCCTGGCCACCTACGCGGGGAAGCATGTAGCCTTCATGTCCCACTGGGCCCCTCAGCTGGCACTCGAGGTCATAACCAACAAAAAGACCTGGGCCCAGGCCCTCGAGGAGGACTGGCGAGCCAACGAACCAAAAGCGTGGCAGGCCGGGTGGAAGTATAGATATGCGAAGGGTTAAAAGGGATTTAATCCCCTTCTCATGAATCAAAAAGAGAGAAAAGTCCCGTCTTTAAGGGCCCTTCTTGTCCAGGCATCATCTTCCGCTGCCATCCTCTCTGCCGCTGCCCTTGCTTTCTGGGTTTCCTGCCCGTCTTCAAGGTCTTTGGCGACGTAAATCCCGATACTCTCCAACTCCCTTTCTGAAAGGACGTAATCACTCATGCCAAACTCCCTTGCCAGATTCCTCGCTGCGATGTCGATTGACCTTAGAAGGGCAGCAACGGCCTGTCCCTGGTCTGATGCGAACAGTGTTGGGCCCTCCCTGCCAAAAAGGCCCCTCTCTGTGCAATCATAAGGGCCTACCATGAACCTGTAAACCCCCAAGTCCGGTTTGCCGTCACGTGTCAATGCCTGGTAATCCTGAGGACCAGCGGTGTCTTGGACCGCCTCCGGTGCCTTCTTCCTGTATAGCAGATAGCTCCTGTTCCCCTCGTTACGAACAACGAAACCGGCTTCCCCTTCTGCATGCCAGAGCTTCTCCACAGCGGTGTTGAATCTGAAGCCATGGTTGCCTTTGTATATCCTGCCCCTCTGGGCGAGATCAAAGCCGAAATCCGAGAAGATTGCTGACAGGCCACCGCCGTCTGGCATGATGATGTACCCGCCCCTTCCGAATTCCTGGGCAATCTCCCTGTAGTTCCTGTCTGTGACTTCAGTAAAATCCGGCATAAGATTAGTCGGAAGGAAAGAATTTAAGGATGTTGTTAAGGAACAGCCCTGACCGGGGGCGCCTGCTTTAAGGAGTTGGGACGGGTTGAAGAACCTTATATCCTTTGACTCCCGTAAGGATTTAATGCTTTTTCATAACATTTATGAATGGCGACTGCCACGTTTGCTGACATCGTGAGGGAGGCGTCCCCCAGGAGCAGGACCGTCAACTGCGGCGGATTGGTAACCGATTCCTATGTCCAGGACGGCACAATTTACGTAAGGAGCCTTAAGCACGGGGGACTGTTCGTCCCGGGCAGCGTATTGGGAATGGAAAAAATCAGGAGTCACCTCGAGGAAACCTATGAAAGGAAGCTGTTGGCCCTGGAAAACGCGGAGCTTTACCGGATGGCGATAATCGATGAGCTTATCCCTGCCGGCTATTTTGAAGGCTCTCATCTCCTGCTGAATCACGATTTGTATTTCTGCAGGCAGGACATGATAAAGATGCTCGGGGAGATAGGATATGGCCCGGCCTGCCCTGAAATAAGGGAGGCGATGCTGCGTGACCTTCGAAACGAGATACGGGAGGAAGCCATTAAGGCTCTCGGGAAGATAGGCGACAAGAACTATACAAAGGACCTGGTTAAGCTGGCAGAGGACGGGAGCAACCCCCTTTCCCGTGCTGCCCTGGCGGCGCTTGGTGACATGAGGGACGAATCGACCCTGCCCCTTCTGGAGGACAGGCTCAATGAGGGGATACGCAATTATTATCGTGGGGTCCTGTTTGATGACAGTGACCTCGTGTGGAAGGGCATGAGTGATACCTGGGAAATGGTCAGGATATTGAGAAGGTTCGGGGGGAAGGCAAACGACATCATCAGGGAGACAGGAAAGAACTATGAGTCTGCAATAACATGGTCCGTTGGCAAGGGAATCGAATATTCCCGGCTGGACTAGAGGGGGGATTGCAATTTGGTTCGTATGGGCCGGCCGGGGTTAAAAATAACTGTCACCTCGTACAATTATTAGCATGAGACTCCTTGCCCCCACACTCCTCGTAATCCTTGCCTCGGGCTGCACCCTTCAGGGTGAACGGGAGGGCACAGGCACCCCGGGCCCCGGGCACACGGAGCTGGGCCCTGTGATGGGCGGCATACTCTTGAGCGAGTCCCCTGACACAGGGCTCTTCTCATCCATGATAGCGAGCCTCGCCGAGGGCGACTCCGCGGGATACCTCAGCGACCTCGCCCTGGCCGAATCCCTGGTGGAACCGGCCCTCCTGACCAGCGTCACCATACCCGGCACGAGGGATGACGGCTTCTACCGGGGGATATACCTCAACGACATGAGGGATGCCCGCTACGCCCTCGCCAACGTGGACATGCTCAAGTCAGCCGGCGCGGACACCATCCTCCTGGAGGTCCAGTACGGCGTGAACTCCTCCGGGGGCATATACGTCCCTGGCGAGGAGGTCTACCTCTTCTACATCAGCGCCTTCCAGAGGTCCGGGTTCAGGCTCTGGCTGGCCATGGGCCACACGGCCTATGACTTCCCCTACAGGCACGACAGCCACAGCAGGATTCCCCTCGGGAACCAGTCCGAGCTCCTCGGGATGGTGAAGCCCGTGATGCTCAGGTGGGCAGGCATAGCCGAGAGGTACGGCGTGGACACCTTCATACCCTCAGAGGAGGCCAACACCATGCTGGTTACAGAGGGCTATGGGGGGACAGACCTCTGCCAGCCCGAGAGGGAGCTCCTGAGCCAGTGGATGCAGGAGATATTGCCCGGCATAAGGTCCAGGTTCTCGGGCAGGGTGGGATTCGCCACCAATGACGGCGGGCCGTGCGAGCGCCTCGATGCCATGGAGGGGTGGATGCTGGAGGGCCCGGACTTCAACTACACCGGCTATGATTTCGTGGTCAGGAAGTTCCCCTTCAGGAGCGTCTTCGAGACCGACGAGGCCTGGGAGGAGATGGCGGCCACGAGCGTGCCTGACATGCTCCGCATATCAGGGAGGGACGGCACCCTGGGCCTCGTCCTCTACGAGACGGGGGGCAGCGTGGGCAGGCCCCTTGACGAGGGCTTCGCGGGCAGCCTCCCGGTGAGGGATGTCGGCGAGGCCCACCAGGGGGAGAGCTACGAGAGAATCTTCGACATAGCCCGGGACAACCCCGGGATAGTGGGGCTCTTCTTCAAGCTCTCGGAGGCCCAGCCCCACGAGCCCTCCTGGAACCCCTTCGGGAGGCCCGCCGAGGGCGTCCTCAGGGCCAACTTCGCCGCGAACGGCACCCTTCCCCCCGAGGCCCTTGACTCCCTCTGGACCTCGGCCGGCGAGCGGGGCATCCTGGCCGTCCAGCTCTGCCTCTCAGAGGAAATCCCCTTCGACCCCGAGCACGACCTGAACCACGCGGAGTACATGGACTTCAGGGGCATGGTGAGGGGGGTTTGTTAGGGCGATGTGTTGGCTGAAAGGGTTAAAAACGCCCAGTTCTACCGGAAAACGGAAAGCTCCTATCCATAAGCCTAAAATAATTGAAACGACATTTAGTGTATGATAAAAAGGATTGACCTTTCCAGCCAGAACCGCAAAATCAGCAATACGCATCTCAGGGCCATCAATTCGAATTTTCCCTTTCCAGAGAGAAGGGGATACCAGACCCGTACCATGAACCTCATCATGGAGGCCTTCTCAGAGGGATACAGGTATGTCTTCCTTCAGGCCCCCACGGGATTCGGAAAGAGCGCCGTTGCAGTCGCCTTATCCAGGATGTACGGGCCTGCCTACATACTGGTCTCCACCAAGAGCCTCCAGAGGCAGTACGTGAGGGAGAAGGCCTTCAAGACAATAGAGGTGAAGGGCAGGAACAACTTCCCCTGCCTCAGGAATCCCAGATGGGCCTGCGACCGGGGGGACTGCAGGCTGGGACTGGCATGCAGCCATCTCCCTGAGCGCGGGGAGCCTGTAAAAAAGGAGTTCTTCAGGAGGCTTGCCAAATCAGTCAAGGGATTCCTGTGGATACGAAAGGGCAGAAGGATTTGCAGCTACTGGGAACAGAAATGCGACGGGATGAACCACAGATACCCTGTTCTCAACTACGACTACTTCATCCATGAGATGAATTTTGCAGGGGACCTCGGGAGGAGGGAGCTCGTGGTCTGCGACGAGGCCCACAACCTGGAGGGCTGCCTGATGAGGTTCATCAACTTCTCAATCTCCGACATGGACCTGAGGCTGATTAACTGCAGGATCCCTGAGAAAAAGCGTGACATGGGATCCTGGATAGAGGAAATCAGCGAATGGCAGAGGCTCTTCATACTGGAGTTCGAGGCCTCCAAGGAGTCCTCGAGGCACGCCACCGGCGAGAGGGCCAGGAACTACATAGAGAAGCTGGATGACCTTGAGAACAAGATAGACAAGCTGGGATTCCTTTCCCAGGAGCTGGGGGAGGACCCGGGAAACTGGACAGTCACCTACGAGCACATAAAGGCAGGCAGGAGGGTGACATTCAAGCCGGTCTTTGTCAGAAAGTGGGCAGGGAACATATTCAATCACGGCAGGAGATTCCTCCTGCAGTCAGCCACCATCATAGACCCTGACTCGATAGCAGGCAGCCTCGGCCTGAACAGTGAGGAGTGCATATACCTGGAGGTTCCCTCTGTATTTGACCCCGCAAGGAGGCCCCTCTTCTACAGGCCCCGCATAAGCATGTCCTGGAGGAGGATAAACGATTCGCTGCCTCTCCTGGCCAGGTCAGTCCGCGAGCTCATGGACAAGTATCCCGACACAAAGGGCGTCATACACACCCACAACTACAGCCCCATACAGGCCTACATTCGCCGGCATGTCAAATCCGACAGGCTCATATTCAACCAAGGCCCTGCTGACAGGGAGAGGGCCTTCAGTGAATTCATCACGAGCCTTGAGCCAAGGGTTCTGGTCACCCCCAGCGCCTACGAGGGTGTTGACCTCAAGCACGACATATGCAGGTGGCAGCTCATAGCAAAGGTTCCCTATCCCCAGCTGAGGGACGAGCAGATAAGGAAGCGAATGAACCTGGACCCTGAATGGTACCAGTGGCTCACCATCCTGAGGCTAGTCCAGACCTATGGCAGGGGCATGCGCGACAGGGACGACTGGTGCGACACCTACATCTTTGACACCTGCTTCGGCCGCCTCTTCAGGCAAAACATGGCCAGGTTCCCGGCCTGGTTCAGGGAGAGCATTAGAACACTTCAATAGTGTCTTATTCCCGGGCCCCGGGGCGGCCTGGCTGTTCGTCAAGCTCCTGAAGAGCATGGAGTAAACCAGTATCAATCGGCTTATCGGAATAACGGAAATGTCCTATCCATAACTTTATATCTGGGATAATGAATCATTATATTGCTGAAAGCTGCCCGTAAAACAGATACCTTTAAATACCTATATATCTATATGTACATATAAGTATATATGCATATAAAAGCTGTGAGGTGTTTATGGGTGGTTACACATTCATGCAGAAAGGCATGAGTGGAATCGGAAAGAAATCTGTGACAGAATGGAAGAGAGAATCCGTCCAGAGCGTTATGCATTACCCGAGGCTCGACACTGTGATTATGGTAGAAAGGGCCATAAAGAAATACGGGCCCTGCACAAAGACAGGGCTTTCAAGAAAACTGGAGAAGAAGGTGATGTGGCCCACACTAACCCTGATACTGGACTATTTCGATACCATGGGCTTCACAATAACAGACCAGGGAGGCCACATAGTCTGGATATACAACCCGGAACTGGCCAGGAAATACTACGCAAGGAAGGAACTTAGATGGGAGCCGAAATAATATTTGAAAACATCAGACTGAAAAGAGACTACGAATCCTTAAGGGACAAGGAAGAATTCAGGAAACTCTATGATTCACTGACCAGGGCCTTTAAGGATATAGCAGAAGACCCGGGAACAGGCATACCCCTGGAAAAGTACAGGATACCAAGGGATTTGGTTTCCAGGGGCTTCACGAATCTCCGGAAATATGAGCTTCCCGGCGCATGGAGACTGATATATTCGCTGGCCGGAGACAAGATAAGGATACTGGCCATCATTCTGGAGTGGTGCGACCACAAGACCTACCAGAGAAGATATAGCGGAAGGAAAGGGAGATGACTGTTTTCAAGGGGAGAGGAGCTGCCGGCACAACCCCGGACACGTCCCGATAACTGGCTAAATAACATGAATACACCCCCCCCGAGGGCAGAATCATGAAGCTCAGGGCCCTGGGCTTCACCCAGGCCGAGATAGCCGGGACCCTGGGAATAACCAGTCGGCCGTCTCCCAGCGCCTCGAGCTCATAAAGCGGCGCACCAGGCGCGAGGACCCCGACAGGCCCTTCTGGTCCCTCCTCCTGGGCCCCGGGGCGGCCTGGCTGTTCGTCAAGCTGCTGAAGAGTCTGGAGTAGGCAGGGAGCAGCTGCCCCCAATGCCAGCAATATCATCCCTGCAGCTTTTATGGGTAGCATGAAATCAATTCAGATGAAAAGCATCAGTCAGAAACCTGAATCCCGTATTTTTCTACAAGCCTTTCCCATTTTCTGTAGTTGGATGGGCTCAACAATCCTCCGGAAGATTCAGCCATTACATTTAAGTATATCCAGAGAGTCAAATCCTCATATTCCTCATCCACAGAATCAAATGACACGCCGTCACTTATTCTAATTATATCTGGTGCTGATGTCAGTTTTCCTACCTCGATATAATCCCCGGTGCTGTCAGTGATTATAGAGGGCACTGTTGATTCTATGAAGCAATACCCTGAATCTTCATAATCATACTGATACGGGCACTTTATCCCGACTGCCATGTGCATTTCACCCTCAAAGTTGAACAACGCTACGCCATAACCCAGTTCCCTCAGGAAAAACGCCAGCAGCCTGGACTTCTCAGCACATACGCCCCTGTTATCATACAATACCTCATAGGGGTATCGGTTGTTCAGGTCATCCAGCCCGTATCCGGCCCAGTCATAGGGGATATTCTGGACAAGGCTGATCGCTATCCTTGCCTGGTCGTCTTTTTCACTGGCAAGGGACCTGATTATCTCAGCGATATCAATCAGGTTTTCTTTCTGCTGCTCTTCATCGATATACCTCAACTCCAGTTCCCTGTCAGACGGGCATACCGGGTCACAATAATAGTGCCTGTCGATGCCTGCAAGATAATCCTTGAGTCCCTTGTAGACATCCGCTATTATTACATCATAATGCCCCCTTAATACATACTGGAACATCATCTCTTTCGGCCCTTTCAGGTACACCGATACGCATTTCTCCCCATCTGCTTCGAAACCGGCTGCACATCCGCATACGGAGGCTTTCCTGACGAGGAACCCGTTTATGCAATAGAATGGCCTGCTGGCTGAGCATTTGCCATAAACAGTGCCGTCCTCGCAGCGTTTTATCTTCTCGCATGCCTCCCCATCCGGCCTATAGTCATAGAGGCACCCGCACACACTCGCCTTTTCAATCAGCGACCCTTTCGAGCAGAAATATGGCCTGTTCGCAGAACAATGATTGTAGTATGTCCCGTCAGTGCAGTTCAATCCCAGCAGGGGGGATGTGAAATCAAAGCCGGAAGATATTGACACGCCAATTATTATCGCAGCCACCACAGCAGCCCCGAACAGGATATCCCTTTTCGGTCTCTTCTTTGACCTTATTTCATCAAATTCCCTCTTTATCCTTTCCCGTTCTTCGGGGGTCATCCTGTATTCTCCATACCCGCGGTTTTCAATATCCTTTCCGAGGGGTTCGCTATGTTGCTCCTCCCCGCCTGTTTTGCGCGCCTCCCCAGAGGCTGGGCCGAGAACAAGCTTCCTTGTCTTCTTCAATCCCGTGCAGTTATGGCTTTCCGGCAGCCTGTGCCTTGAGCAGAAAAGCCCCCCGCACCTTGAACACCTGAAAGGCAGCCCGTAAAAAGGCTCCCCGCATATCCGGCATCCGTATCCAGTCCTCTTCGGTTTTTTCCTGTAAGCGTGACGTTTTGCCTTTCTCTTAACACTCTTCCTTCTGACCCGGGATGCCATGATGAAGTCTTGCTGAAATTCTTTAAAAATGAGATGCAGAGCCGCTAACCAGCCAAAAAAACAGAATTAACAAGGCGGGTTAAAAAGGATGTTTTATACCCTCCCATCAAAATATAACCCATGAGCCCCTGCCTGGACATCACCTATTTCGTGCACGGCACGTGCATTGAGAACGAGAAGGGGATTGCCATAGGCTGGAACCCCGGCCATCTCTCGGCGCTTGGCCTGAAGCAGTCCAGGGAGCTGAGGGAGCTGATTAAGGGCAGGCGCTTTGACGCGGCCTATTCCTCGGACCTCAGGAGGGCGGCCGACACCGCGGAAATAGCCTTCGGGGGCAGGGTCCCCGTCATTCTGGACAGGAGGCTGAGGGAGCTCAACTACGGCGACCTGAACGGCGCGGACAGGACCAGGGTCGTCCCCCGCCTCCTCAAGCACGTCTCGGAGCCCTTCCCTAGCGGCGAGAGCTACACCGACGTGAGGAACCGCGTCCAGAACCTCCTCGACGAGCTCCTAGCCAGGCACGCGGGGAAGCGTGTGGCCTTCATGTCCCACTGGGCCCCCCAGATGGCCCTCGAGGTTATAGTCAACAAAAAGACCTGGGAGCAGGCCCTCAAGGACGACTGGCGGGCCAAAGAGCCAAAAGCCTGGCGGCCGGGGTGGGAGTATAGGTATGAGGGTAGGAGAATCAGAAGAGATTAAATTATATAAGCAAAAATTATTTTACTTATTAAAAAAGCATAGCTTTATAAATCCTTAGTTCTCAGATTAAGATGGGTTTGCATGGAATCCAAAATTCCCAGGTGGGTGAAGAAGAGATACAACATACTGTGGACTGCCTTCAGAGATAACTATTTCACACGAGAGCAGGCAATCAATCTGCTTGAAGAGAAGCAAAATGATGATGACAAGAATGTGGCAGTTATAATTTCTGAACTTAACCAGGCAGGATGGCTTAATATGAAGCTTGACCCAAACGATGCCAGGAAAAGGCTTTACAGACTGGAGGACATGCTAAACCTGAAGAGCATAATAGGAAATTCAGACAGACTGACGAGGGACGACATCAAGAATCTTCTAAAGCGAGCTGCTGATCTCATAAGGACGAGAGTGGATTACAAGTTCATCCTAATCCTCCTTTTCCTCAAGAGGATAAGCGATAAATGGCAGCTTGAATACAGAACCGAGTATGATAAGGCCCTTAAGGATGGCCTCAGTGAAGAAGAAGCAAAGAGTGAGGCCAAGGAGGGCGTATATCATGATTTTGACCTTCCCGAGGAATTCCTTTGGGATAATATTCGAAAGGATGTGAACAGGCTTCCAGAAAAGCTATCCCAGGCGCTAAAAGAGATAGGGGAACGCAATTCCGAGCTAAAGGATGTTGTAGACAGGTCAGATTTCATACAATTCGCTGCAAACACCGAGAATTCCGAAATACTCAGGCAGCTTGTAGAGCTTTTCAGCTCCAGGAAGCTCCATAATGTTTCTCCCGATGTCCTCGGTGATGCCTATGAATGGATACTGGGGTATTTCGCTCCCCAGAAGGCCAAGGAGGGCGAGGTGTATACGCCCAGGGAGGTAATCAAGCTCCTCATTGAGATTCTTGACCCTAAGCCAAAGGAATCTGTCTATGACCCAGCATGCGGATCTGGGGGCATGCTCATAACCGCATATAACCACGTCAAGGAAAATCTCGGAAAGGACGAGGCAAGGAAACTCTTCCTGTTCGGGGAGGAGGCAAACCAGACTACTTATGCCCTATCCAAGATGAACATGTTCATACATGAAATCAGGGATGCTGACCTAAAGAACGGTGATACTCTTACCTATCCAAAATTCAGGGAGGGCGACACGCTAAATCAGTTCGATGTAGTTGTGGCAAATCCGCCCTGGAACCAGGATGGCTATCCTGAGGATGTCCTGAAGAAGGGTGAGTTCTGGCGGCAGCGCTTCAAATACGGCTTTTCGCCAGGCCAGTCAGCAGATTGGATATGGATACAGCATATGCTGGCCTCTGCAGATGATGACAAGGGAAGGGTCGGGGTCGTAATTGACAACGGCTGCCTGTTCAGGGGCGGCAAGGAGAAGTCAATAAGGGCAGCAGTCCTTGACGAAGGCCTGATTGAATCAGTGATACTGCTTCCCGAGAAGCTATTCTACAACACAGGGGCCCCTGGAGCAATAATCATCCTGAACAAGAACAGGCCACCAGAAAGAAAGAGTAAGGTCCTGTTCATCAACACAAGCCAGGAATTCGAGAAGCACCCCGAAGTCAGAAAGCTCAACTCCCTTGGAGACAATAACATCACGAACATAACAAAGACCTACAGGGAATTCAGGGAAACAGACGGATTCTCAAGGCTTGTTACCCTAGAAGAAATCAAGCAGAACGACTACAATCTCAATGTCACCCTCTACGTCTTCCCCGAGGAAGAGCAGGAGGACATTGATGTGAATATTGTGTGGGAAGACCTAAAGAAATCTGAAGGGGAACTGAAAGCCCTAGAGGAAAGGATTGAGGGGTATTTGAAGGGGATAGAATGAATCGGTTAGTGAATATGGAGAAGAAAGAGGACTATAAGGACACCACAATTGGTATGATCCCAATAGATTGGGAGATTGTAACACTAGGAAATAAAGAAATTTCAGATATTACTGATGGTTCGCATTATTCTCCAAAGGAAGACAAGAATGGAAGATATAGAATTGCAACTGTTGCCAATATTAAGCATGATTCTATTGATTTGGGATCATGTAAAAGGATATCAGATATAGACTATGAGAAATTAGTTAGAAATGGATGTAAAGCCGAAGTGGGAGATGTTCTCTTCTCTAAAGATGGAACTGTGGGCCTGTCATTTAGTTTTAAACAGAATATTGATGTTGTTCTGCTATCATCAATAGCAATTATCAGACATAAGGAAATTATCAATCCTGACTATTGTGCTTATGTTCTAAAATCCCCTATGGTTTTTCGACAGATAATGGGGAGTAAAAGAGGTACTGGATTGAAAAGAATCATCCTACAAGATCTGAAGAGAGTGAAATTCCCCCTACCCCCTCTTCCTGAGCAGAAAAAAATAGCTACAATCCTTATGACTATTGACGGTGCAATCCAGAAGGTCGATGAAATCATTGCAAAGACTGATAAAATTATGCAAGGTTTAATTAATAAATTCTTCAGGGAAGATATTCAGAATGAGAAATTTGTTAGTCTCAGGAATATATTTGACGTAAAAACAGGGACAACCCCATCAACAAACATTGAGAAATATTGGGACAACCCTACAGTTAATTGGCTAACACCTGCAGATCTCGGCAAACTTAATGGTCAGGTTGTAATTGAAGAGAGTGAAAGAAAAATATCAGAAGTTGCCTTAAAAGAAACCAATCTGAACTTGATGCCAAGAGAATCTATAATTATATCAACAAGAGCGCCTGTTGGTTATCTAGCCGTTCTCAAAAGAGAAAGCACATTTAATCAAGGATGCAAGGGATTACTACCTCGCCATACTTCTAAAGTCAATCCCTACTATTATAGCTTCTATTTACTGAGTAAGAAGTATGTCCTACAAAATAGAGCCGGTCAAAGCACTTTCAAGGAAATATCAAAAGATATGCTAGAGAAATTTGAAGTTCCCGATATCGATATTATCAAACAAAACAGAGTGGTAGAGATATTACTAACAATAAACAAAAAACTTGAGCTTGAGAGGGAAAGAAAGGAGAATCTCGAAATAGTCAAGAAAGGCCTTATGACCGATTTGCTTACGGGGAGGAAGAGGTTGAACCTCAGAGGAATGTGTGGTCAGAATGATCAAGTACATGTACATTGATGAAAGCGGGGATTTGGGATTAAGGGGCTCGAAACATATGGTTATATCTGCCTTGATTGTTGATGATCCTGCTCCATTGAAGAGGATTATCAAGAACATGAGGAGGAACAGGTTCAAGAAGCAACTGAGAAAGGCCTGCGAGATCAGGGCCAACAAGTCGTCAAAAGGGATAAAGATATACATGCTTGAGAAGCTCAATGGTCTTGATAATGCAAAGATATTCTATATAGTGCTTGAGAAAAAGAAGCTCTTTAGTGAGTATCTAAAAAAGGACAAGCACAAGCTTTACAATTACATGGCTGGGAGGCTTGCCAGGAACATTGTTCTTGACGAACATAGGATAGAAATCAGGATTGACAAGTCAAAGGGAAAGCAGCTTCTGAGGGAGGATTTCAATGAGTATTTTCTAAGGAACCTTAAACAGAGGTCCAGGATCACGAAGGTGGAGATATATCATAGTTATTCCCATTCTTGGGTTGGCTTACAGTTTGCAGATGTTCTTGCTTGGTCGTGTTTCCAGAAATTTGAACATTCAAACAGCGAGTATATCGATTTGATAGAACTGGAGCAGGAGGTTTATCATGTCTGGTAAGAAAGGATTAAGAATTATTACAGTACCTGAAAGCACTGGAACGTGCACCTCAAGGTACACTGGCTTTCAGGTTTTACCTGCTGATAATATATTGTCAGGTGGGGATTTAAAGCTTTCGGAGGCAAAAAATGCCTAAATTTAATGAGAAGTCTGCGGTGGAGGATTACATAGTTAATAAATTAGTGGGTATAGGGTGGAGATTTGCCAAGACGAATGAGTTGGAGAGGGAAAGTTTCGAGGAGCCTCTCCTTGTCAAGGACCTTGTCAGGGCCATTAGGAGGATTAACAGGGACTTGGAGTTGACTGACGGGGATATTGGCCGGATTCTGCTCGAACTTAGGCACAAGCCAGTTACTGCTGAGGGTGTGAAGCAGGTTCTGAAACTCATTAAAGTGGGTGTGCCGATAAAACTGGAGAAGAGCAAGGATTTGAGGTATGTCCAGCTCATTGATTATGAAAATCTGGAGAACAATGAATTTCTTGTATCAAGGCAGGTGACTTATCAGAAGGGAGATATCAAGAGGAGGCCGGACATTTCTCTTTACGTTAACGGGATTCCCCTGGTGTTTATAGAGTGCAAGAATCCTGCAGACCCTCTGGTGAGTTGGTGGGATGCATACAAGCAGATAAAGGGCTATGAGCAGAAGGTTCCCGAGCCGTTCAAGTATGCGCAGTTCAGCATAGCGGCTGAGGAGGATGCCAGGTACTTCCCCAACTCCCCCTGGAGGAAGGAGGCCAAGACCTATGTATGGAGGGCAGGGGAATTTGATGTCCTTGATGCAACCTTGGGTATGCTCTCAAGGGGAATGCTTCTGGATCTCATAAAGAATTTCGTTTTTGTGAGGGAAGAAAGGGGCGTGACAAAGAAGGTTATTGCGAGGTACATGCAATACAGGGCCGCTAACAGGATAGTGGAAAGGGTTGAAAACAATCTAAGGGGAGAAGATAAGAGAAGAAAGGGCCTCATATGGCATTGGCAGGGGTCTGGCAAGACCCTTACCATGATATTTGCAGCAAACAAGCTTTATTGGAGCAGGCTTCTTGAGAACCCGACCATTTTCTTTATAGTGGATAGGCAGGAACTCGAGGAGCAGCTAAGCAATGAGCTCGCCTCGCTGGATATTGGCATAAAGCCGAGGCAAATAGAATCCATAAGGAAACTTAAGGATGTCCTTGCTCACGATGAGGGTAGAGGAGAGAGAGGGATGTTTGTTACCCTTGTGCACAAGTTCAGGCCTGAGGAGATCTCTAGTTTTGAAGAGGAACTGAGAAGGCTGGGGGATGTTGAAACCATATCAACCAGGAGGAACGTGATTTCATTTGTTGATGAAGGCCACAGGAGCCAGTATGGGACACTTGCCGCCCAGATGAGGAATATACTGAAGAACTCCTTTTTCTTTGCCTTTACAGGGACTCCTATAGACAAGAAGGGAAGGGATACCATAGGCGAGTTCAGCTATCCCGAGTTGGGAGAGAGATACCTGGACAAATACTTTATTCCGGATTCGATAAAGGACAAGTTTACTGTGAAGATTTCCTATCAGTCAAGACTGGAAAAGAAGGTTCATCTGAGGAGGGAGTTGCTTGATTATTTCTTGGAGAGCACACTAGAGGAGATACCGGATGATATAAGGGGTGAAGTGGAGAAGAAGATGAAGAATAAGATTAATGCAATCAAGCTTATGCTAAAGGATCCGAAAAGGATGGCAACCGTATGCAGCGATATAGCAAATAATTTCAAAGAGAACCTGGACGGAAAATTCAAGGCTATGGTGGTTGCTGTTGACAGAGAGGCCTGCGTTGCTTATAAGAAGATGCTTGACAGGTTTCTCCCTCCTGAATATTCTGAGGTAGTAATGAGTTATAGCGAAGGCAAGGATATGAGAGAGATAGCAGGCTATTTAGAGAAGCTTAAGAGCCGATACAAAGGGAAGGAAATAAAAGAGATAAACAAGGAAATAGTAGAGAAGTTCAAGGAAGAGGATTCCAATCCAAAGATTCTGATTGTGACTAACATGCTGCTGACAGGATTTGATGCCCCTGTTCTCCAGACAATGTACCTTGATAAGCCGCTTAAGGAACATGGCCTGATACAGGCTGTGGCTAGGACAAACAGGCCTTACAAGACCCAGAAGGAATCAGGCCTTATTATTGATTATGTTGGAATACTTACTGAACTCGAGAAGGCCTTTGCAAAATACAACAAGGATGATGTTAAGCATGTGGTGTATAACATTAAAGACGAGGAGAGGGAGTTCGAGAGTCTCGTTGAGAAGCTATCTGGCATCTTTGAGGGAATAGACAAGAGCAGCACCGAAAGGAAAGAACTGATGGCAGCGATAAAGGTATTGGCCGAGGATGAAAAGAGGGCCAAGTCCTTTCGAAGGGGATACAGGGATTTGAGGAAGATATATGAGCTACTTGGCCCCCATTCACTGAAGCTTAAACATAGAGAGATATATACTTGGCTGACAGCAGTCTATCTTGTATACAATAGGCACATAAAGAGGGTTGATCCAGATGAAACAGAGATGTGGGCAAGAAAATTCTATTCCAAAACAATAGAAAACATATACAAATCGATAGACATTGATAAGATAAACAAGGAGTTTCCGATACTTTCTGTTGATGACAACTATTTGGAGAAACTAGAAAAGATATATCCTGATATTGAAAGCAGGGTATCTGATATGATATTTACATTGAATAAGTATGTATTGGTCGATAAGTCAAGGAATCCCCTGTACGAATCAATAGCAGACAGGGTGGAGAGAATAGTAAAGAATTGGAAGGAGAGGAAGCTTGCCATAAAGGAACTTTACAGAGAAGCAAAGTCCCTATCCGATGAAATAAATGCTATTAACAGGAGACAGAAAGGGCTTGGCTTTTCTAATACTGAATACTATGTTCTGACTGCATTAGAGAATTCTCTGGGCAAGTCTGATAATCTCGTTGAAGACGTCAAAGAGTTAAGTAAAGAGATAGGAAAGGCAAGCTTTAAGGGTTGGAGCATGCAGCCAAGCGCTGTAAAGGAGGTCGGAATTGTTATAAGAAGATACCTCAGAAAGAAAAAAATCTCAAAGGAAAAGAGAGACGAGTTGTATGGGAAGATTATCTCGGTGCTCAAGGAATTCGATTAAGAGGATAAATCTGGGAAATATGGAAATATCTTACGATGTTGAACGCAGGAATGTAGTGTATCCTAGGCTTGAGTTCAAAAAGGATAAGGTTCTTGTAATATTGCCGAAGAATGTTAAAGATGAGAAGGAAATCCTGACAAAAAAATCTGATTGGTTAATCAAGAAACAAAAAAATATCAATGATGCCGTAAAGAAACTAGGTAAAAAGCATAAACAAGAGCAGCTTCTTTTCGGAAGAATTTCCAGAAAAGAGAATTCAGAATCAGAATTAAGGGATATGCTTAAAGAAAGAATTCATGATTTTGCTGATGAATACAGTAAATCATTGAATGTGAATATTAACAAGATATTTATACGTAAACAAAAAACCAAGTGGGCAAGCTGTTCATCAAAAGGGAACCTGAGTTTTAATCTAAAACTTGCCCACTTACCAGAAAACCTGATAAAATATGTAGTATATCATGAAATTGTTCATATCAAGGAAAGGAAACATAACAGAATCTTCTGGAGATATTTAATGAAAAAATTCCCAGAATATAAGGAAATGGAGACTTCATTATTGGGTTTCTGGTTCTATCTCGATAACTATAATTAATTTAAGCTGAGATTTAACTATTGATACTATGAATGGAGGTCTAGCTCGCAAGGGAGAAACTGAGATAGAATGTCCCTTCTGCAAGAAAGGGAAGATTAGGATGTTCCACAAAGAGGGATACCTTCAGCCAAGTTTCTCAAGGATCTCTGCAAAATCCGCTGTGAAATATCACAGAGTACCAGATACATATGAAGTTCTTGAAAACTGCCCTAATTGTGGCAAGACGAAGAAAGAGATTCAGAAGAAGCTTGAAGGAGAAGAGGAGATAGACCACAAAAAAGTTCTTGAAAGAATGAAAAAACAGGGGTTGCCCACAAGGATTGAGTTTTGATAAAATTCTCAATCACAATTGTTTATAAGTCTATAAATCTCCTAAGAATTAGGGAAAATTTATGTCTCATGATAAGATGTGGATGGTTAGGGCAGGAAGAGATGCATTCTTGATAGATGACTTTAAAACGAAGAATATAGTTGCAATTG